>ENA-UOOI01002356-UOOI01002356.1-fermentation-metagenome-genome-assembly--contig:-NODE-2356-length-16625-cov-4.625226_pt1 | contig 16625 bp, 12 predicted proteins | sample MGYA00245779_ERZ724027 | MGnify/ENA primary metagenome ERZ724027 (study PRJEB28704, sample SAMN03018318) | fermentation metagenome | biome: anthropogenic terrestrial biome; feature: soil; material...
TGGGGAAGTGATGTTTATAGAATAGATAAGGCCACTAGAAATAAAATAAAGAAAGTATATGATGCTGCAGATTATATATCAGTAGCTAAAATTCAATTCAGAGATGACGTAAAAAAGATTTTTTCAGTTTCCGACAGCAAGTTAATTGATTTAGGATTCGGCTCGGAAAATATTGATTCGTTAATACATATTGAATCTTTAACAAAAGAAGATGCCAAAAATAACTTGGATTTAAAAAACTCTTTTATTATTTCCTGTGGTTATAATAGGAGTAAAGCTCATAATCATTTAATTATTGTAGATGCGTTGTCATCAATACGTGATTTGTTGCCACAAAATACTGTTTTGATTTTCCTTATGACTTATGGGCCGGAAAACCATGAATATTTTCAAGAAATAGAAAAAAAACTGAAGTTAGCAAACTTTAAATACATCATTTTTTATAATTTTCTTTCAACCACAGAAGTTGCAACTATCCAAAAAGCAACCGATTTATTTATTTGCATACAAGACACCGATGCTAACTCTGCCACTTTACAAGAATATTTGTTATGTAAGACTGATATTATTATAGGTGAATGGCTTAAATATCCTCAATTTGAAAAGTATGGGTTACCTTATTTAAAAACATCATCGAAGGAAATATTAGCAACTACGTTAAAAGAGTATTTTACAGCTCAAGAGAAAATATATATTCCTGAACGACTAATAGATGATATAAGGCAAAGTGCATGGTCGGTGAAAATAAAAGAATGGTATAACTTTTATTTATCACTGTAAACAAAGTTATTTTTTGTACCTTTGTCGTCAAAAAAAAATCAAGATCAATGGTGTCTAACTTATTATTTCTTAAAAGATTTATCTTTCAGAATTTTTTTAAAGAGAAATAAATTGCTGTTAATAAAAATTGTCTATGACTACTACGAATGAACGCCCTTTAGTTTCAATAATTATTCCAACATACAACAACGATGTGTATTTGGAGAAAATGATAAGGTGCATTATTGATCAAACGTACACGAATTGGGAGTTAATTGTTGTAGACGATATTTCGGAAGATGAATCTGTTAAGATGGTTAACAGTTATGCGAAGGGAGATAATAGGATAAAATGTATTATACGAAATCGCGAACCCAAAGGTAGCCAGACTTGCAGAAACATTGGCTTCGGAAACAGTAAAGGTGACTTCGTAATTTTTTTTGATTCTGATGACCTGATAGCTCCATACTGCCTTGAACAAAGGGTAGAATTCATGCAACAAAATCCTGCTATCGATTTTGGTATTTTTCCGGCTCATTCATTTCGAGACGAAAATAATTACATCGAGTTGAAAGAAGGTGACCAAAGATTCGGGATTAATCAAAACACAGATGTATTAAAATCTTTTTTAGAAGCCAATTATCAATTTTTGGTTGTAACCAACATATTTAGAAGAGATTCTATAAAAAACATTGTATGGGACGAAAAGATTCGTGTTTTACAAGACTTTGATTTTAATTTCTCTACTTTGATGGCAAATCTGAGATACGCCTTTTGTGGGACTGCGCGATACGATTACTTCTATAGAGTAAATTACAGCAATAACAACGTGTGCGCAACATTTGTAAGCCACGAAAAAAATCAATCGACCATATACTTGTTTAGTAAGACATTAGATATCTTGAAGACAAGAAATGATTTCAAAGTACGAAAAAAAGAATTTCTACATTTTATTGGCCTACATCTTACACGGTTGATAGAGGACGGCGACAAATCTAAAATTAAAGATTATTTGACTTTTTGTGAGAAATATTATTCTTCCAATATTGTAATAAGCCTGAAAGGTATCAGCCAAATCTCTCTTTACAATTCAAATGAGAAATCCAGAACAAAGATGGCCCATCGTATGTTAGTGTTGAGATTTTGGCTCAAAGAGCGTGTCAACGGTATTTTGAAAAAATTCAAATAAGATTCTCTTGAAAAGATTGTATATGACTTTTTAAGAATTTCAATATCGAAACATCATATAATTCATAACCAAAAAATTAATTATTAAGTAACTGAATGTTTGAAAATAAGATATTAATGATTACCGGTGGTACCGGTTCATTCGGAAATGCAGTATTAGAACATTTTCTCGATTCGGAGTTAAAAGAAATACGTATATTCAGCAGAGATGAAAAAAAGCAGGAGGACATGCGTATTCATTATAAAAATGATAAACTAAACTTCATCATAGGCAATGTTCGTGATTTTGACGCGGTTAACAATGCAATGGTTGGAGTTGATTATGTTTTTCATGCTGCTGCTTTAAAACAAGTTCCATCCTGCGAATTTTATCCGATGGAAGCTATTAAAACAAATCTTTTAGGAGCAGAAAATGTTTTGGAAGCTGCAGCTCGCAATAATGTTAAGAAAGTCATTGTGTTGAGTACAGATAAAGCTGCATATCCTATAAACTCTATGGGTATGACAAAAGCTTTGATGGAGAAATTAGCTATTTCAAAAGCAAGAGATCAACGTATTCAAAAAAATGGAGGAGTTATTTGTGCGACCCGCTATGGAAACGTAATGTGTTCTAGAGGGTCCGTAATTCCGCTTTTTATTAATCAAATCAAACAAGGGCTGCCAATCACTATTACAGAGCCGAAAATGACACGATTTATGATGTCATTGGATGATGCTGTTAATCTTGTAATGTACGCGTTTGAGAACGCAGAACCGGGCGATACACTTGTACAAAAGGCACCCGCAGCCACCGTGGAGATTCTAGCCCAGGCGTTGAAAGAGTTGTTCAATGCAGAAAATGAAATTAAAATAATCGGCGCGAGACACGGAGAGAAAATGTATGAAACACTTTGTACTCACGAGGAAATGTCTAAAGCTATTGATGTAGGTGAGTTTTACAGAGTTCCTGCAGACTTTAGAGATTTGAATTATACCAAGTACGTTCAAAGAGATGGTTCTAAGCTTAGCGAAAGAGAGTACAATTCCGACAATACACGGCAGCTCAGTTTGAGCGAAATGAAAGAACTTTTATTAACACTGGATTATGTTAAAGAAGAATTAAAGACACGTTGACATGAAAATTCTTTTATTGGGGGCCGGAGGTATGGCCGGGCACGTAATTTATACAGTCTTGAATGAGACAAAACAATACGAGTTGTTGGGAACAATAAACTCTACCAAGTTTAAAGATGAGAACATACATTTGGATATATATGATATTGAAAAGTTAAACGGAATTATCGATGGATTCTCTCCGGATGTAATAATTAACAGTGTTGGAGTATTAATAAAAGGTTCGAAAGAAAATCCCGAAAATGCTATTTATGCAAATGCTTATTTCCCAAATTATCTGGCAAAAATTGCACAAAAGAAAAAAATTAAACTAATACATATCTCAACAGATTGCGTTTTTTCCGGAAGTACGGGAACTTACACTGAAAGCTCTGTCAAGGATGCCACTGATGTGTACGGACTCTCCAAGAATTTGGGAGAAATCATCGACGACAACAATTTAACGATACGCACGTCCATTATAGGCCCAGAGTTAAAAAGCAACGGGGAAGGCCTTTTCCATTGGTTTATGCACCAAAAAGAAAAGATATACGGATACAAGAGTAACATGTGGTCTGGAGTAACAACCTTGGAATTAGCAAAATTTATTCAATGGATGTTGTCTTCAAAAATTAACTTGACGCGACTGATTCACCTAACAAATAATTGCCCTATATCAAAATTTGATCTTTTGACCATCGTCAACGAAAACTTCGAAAAAAAAATAAAAATTCTTGACGAAAAAGATTTTGTATCCAACAAATCGTTTATCAGCACAAGAAAGGATTTTGACTTCCCTGTAAAATCGTACAATGAAATGATTAGGGACTTGAAAATCTTTATGTTATCGCACGAAGATTTGTATGGGAATTATTTTACAATTGACAAATAATTACAATAAATTACATGCAACCGCTATTAGCTATTATTATTGCAACCAGGAACAGGCAAAAATATGCATTGAGTGCCGTAGAAAGCATATTATCCATTAACGACGATTCTATAGAAGTTGTAGTTCAGGATAATAGTGACAATGATTCTTTAAGAGAGATGCTCAATCCATTTATGAAAGATGTAAGACTTATATATAACTATACAGAGAAACCGTTGTCTTTTGTTGCTAATTTCGATTTATCGATACATTTATCACGCGCCGAATATGTGTGCCAGATTGGAGACGATGACGGTATAAATCCGGAGATCATTCATGCAACAAAATGGGCAAAGAAAAACAATGTAGACGCACTGGTCGGTAACACAAAAGCTAATTACAGATGGGAAGGAGCAGAAGCGCCAGATACTTTGTTTACAAAGTTAACAGGAAGTACGTTGACGATAGAGAACTTTAGTGGGAAATTAGAAAAGTGCAACGTTCAGGAGGCTTTAGAAAAATTTTCCAGAAACGGCTGTACGAACTATTCACAATTTAAACTACCTAAATTATATCATGGCATTGTTAAGAGGGAGTGTCTTGATAATATAAAAAATATGACAGATAGTTATTTTAAAGGGTTAAGTCCGGATATATATGCATCAATAACCTTAGCCTGTGTTGTGAAGAATCTAATATATATTGACTATCCTTTGACAATACCGGGGATATGTTCAGTTAGTGGAACTTTAATAGAAGGACAGATAAAAAAACATTCAAAAGAAATACAAAATGCTCCGCATTTAAAAAACAGAGGCTATTATGAATGGAGTAGAGAAGTACCACCCGTTTACTGCGTTCCAACAATATGGGCTGACTCTGCTTTTGCAGCGCTAAGAGAAATGAAAAGAAATGACTTGATTAAGCTCTTTAATGAATATATGCTTTATGCTAATATAATTTCAGATGATAAATCTTTAAAAAAGAGTGTCATCACTTTTATGAAAGAACAACGTAAAATAACAGAAAAGTCCGATTTTATAAGAGACGCATTATTCCTTTCAATTTCATATATCAAGGGTCCGATCTATAATTTTATCACACAAAGAGCCTTTAAAAGATTGTTGTTTATTCTTAGAATAAAAGACATAACAATAAAAAGAGAATTAATTGATATAAATGCAGCAATGTTGTATTTAAAAGAATATCTTGATTCCAGAAAAATGCATATAGAAAAATACATCAATTAACCAAAATAAATTAGCTATACAATAAATTTCATGAATCGTTTTAAAAAAACTTACTTATTAATAGTAATTATTGCTCTGTTCTCCAGCTGTTTGTACGATGTGGTTGAAACGCCCGAGAATTTTAAGGTTAGTGCTCCCGATATTGCGACACAAACTAAAAATCTTAATCTAAGTTCTTATCCAAAAGTAAAAGATACTGTAGATATACCGGTTGTTGCCTGGTGGGGAATTCCTGAAAAATACACATCGGTAGAACGCTTTAAAGAAGCGAAAGATGCAGGATTTAATCTTCATTTTACCCGTTATTCAAATGCAGACAGTTTGCAAAAAGCATTAGATGCTGCTCACACAGCAGGAATAAAGTTGTTAATTTCATGTCCCGAGCTGTTGAATGATACTAAAAGGACTGTCACGCGTTTTATGAATCATCCTGCAAATGGAGGATACTTTATATGGGATGAGCCTTCTACCTCCGTAATCCCAAGATTTAAAGAAGTCGTTAACTCTATTCGTAAAGTAGATACAGCACATTTTTGCTATTTGAACTTGTTGCCAACTTTCACTGGAAGTCTTCCTGAACTATCAGGTGCGGAGACGTACGAGATATATTTAAATCGTTGGATAACCGAACTTGATTTGGATTTTATTTCATTTGACCATTATCCTATTCTCGAGACCAACACAATCCGATTTGACTGGTATAGAAATCTTGAAATAATTAAAGAAACTGCTTTACAGACAAAAAAAACATTCTGGGCATTTGCCATGGCTACAGCACATTTAATTTATCCTGTTCCGGATATTAATCAACTCAGGTTACAGATGTATAGCAATTTAGCCTACGGAGCGAAAGGGATTCAATACTTTACTTATTGGACTCCTTCTGAAGCTAATTTTCGGGAAGGTGCAATTGAAAGAGATGGCACGCGTACTAAAACTTATGACATAATTAAAAAATTAAACGATGAAATAAATTCTATCTCGTATATTTATCATACTTCTCAAGTTTTAGATGTACTACACTATGGTAAAAATATACCTGATGGAACAAAAGAGTTAAAAATGCTGCCCGCACAAGTAAAAAAACTCAATATCAGAGGAGGAAATGCTCTGATTTCGTTCTTAAAAAACAATACGAATTCCTATATTATGATCCAAAATACAAATCTGCTAAGTGATATTGGAGTTAATATAACATTTGACCCTGGAAAAAAGACTAATATTATTTTAAAAGACGGAACCATAATCCCAACTTCTTCAATAGCGATAAATGAGGAATTTAAAATTGAAGCTGGAGATATGGTTCTCTTTATGATATAAGACTATATTTGAATTTATTTATAACTCATTGTTTTAATCAGGATTCATTGTGAAAATAAATTTTTTTTCTGTTGTTATACCTCTTTATAATAAAGATAAATATATTTTAGATACCGTTAAATCCGTATTAGAACAAACTTATCCTTATTATGAGATTATAATAGTAAATGATGGCTCATCAGACGATAGTGTTAAAGTAGTTGAGAAAATATACGATGATAAAATAACACTGATTAATAAAGAAAATAGTGGTGTTTCCGACAGTCGTAATCTGGGTATTAAAACTGCTAAAAATGATTGGATTGCTCTGTTAGATGCTGATGATATATGGAATAACGAATATCTGAATGAGGTTAACAAGATGATCAATTCATACCCTTTAGCTGATATCATTGGAATAAATTATGATTGCACGACAGCTCTAAACAGGAAAAATTATCAAATGGAAGGGTATGTCAATAATTATTTTAAAGCAAATATCGGTGAATATCTCTTTAATTCATCGAGTGTTGTAATTAAAAAAAATAGTATTTTAGCAATTGGAGGATTCAGGAAAGAATTAAAAAACGGAGAAGATATTGAAACATGGTACAGGTTAGTTAAGAATAATAATGTTATTGCGTATTCCCCGAGAAAATTGTCTTTTTATAAAAAAAATGATTCAATTGAGTATGAAAGAATAAAGAAAAATGATATAAAGACTAATTGGGCATATCACTTAAATTTTTCAGAATCAGACAATCAAGATGAAAGAAAATATCTCTATAAAATTCTGGCTTCAACGTTTTTGATTTTATTAAAAAGTCATTCTATGTCGAATATTTTCAAACTAATAAGAAAATACGGAGTTTCAAAAATTGCAACTTCTCTTTTTTTCATAACATACAATAAAATAAGGTAAAGTAATATTTGTTGTGAGAAGAGGAACACTTATAATAACATTTATTTATTTGGGAATTTTCTTAATTTTCCAATTAACAGGTTACAACGAAACAAAAGGTATTTTATTGTTTGCCTTAATAATGTCTTTAAATATTTTATTGATAGTTAGATCATATAAAAAACAGAATAGCATACTTTTAATAATTTCTCTATTTATAACTATATATACATTCGTTTTAAAATATGCCTTTATAGACGGCAAACAAATATCTTATTATTACTATTTTAATGACATAACACACATATATAAGACAGCTCTGTTATTTTTTTTATTTCTAATTTTTTTAAATGCATCAATAAAGATACCAAGAAATACGTCAAGGAATATTATCAAAACGTACAATAATCCAAGTTTTTTCTATGTTTTTTATTCCATTGCATTTCTTGCAATGATATTTGGAAAAACCGGAGAAAATATCTTCTCGGGAGGTGAATATGGAAGTAGTAGTACTTCTATGAGTTCTTTAAATGAGTATTTTTTTATTCCATTTGTTTTAAGCATTGTTTTTTCTAACAATAACAAAACAAAAAACCTTTTAATCTATGTTTTGGGCTCAATTTATGCATTAAAAAACTTACTTTTTGGCGGCCGAATAGAGGTGATGATGATTTTATTGTGTATATATATATGGAAATTTCATTTTAGATTCACTTCAAAAAAGATTATTATTGTTGCATTAGTGGCATTTTATTTTTTTGGTATTTTCGGGAATATTCGCCAAAATCCTACAATTCTTTTATCGGACCGCTGGTATGAAGTGTTTATTCCGGGAAAAGGTAATACGGTTTCCAATATTGTAGTAAGCCAGGAAGGAGACGTGTTTTATGCAACAAACCGGCTTGTATCTATGGCTGATGAACAAATACTTAATACAGCTGATAGAATCTCTGCATTTTTTTATTTTATTGTCTCAATCGTAGTACCATATTCAATGCTCCCTGACATCGCAAGTTTATCTAATTACAATATTTCAGAATACGACGTAGGAGGAGGAGGTTTAATATTCGGCTATTTTTATGTATTTTTGTCATATATTGGTATTATAGCAATATCAATATACATAGGAAAGGTATTGAGTAAAATTGGTGTCAACGGATCGTCATTTAAGTTTAAAGACATATACACTATTTTCATATTTATCACGTTGCCAAGATGGTATGCATACAGCCCGATAACCATGTTTAAACTATGCTTATATGGAGCGATAATTAGTGTATCGGTAATTTATCTTGATAAGTTATTAAGAAAAAGTCACGCTAAAAATGAATAAAAGGAAATTACTTCAAATAAACGCGGTGATAAATTCCGGATCAACAGGACGTATTGCCGAAGGTATAGGAGTTTCGTCCTTAAAACATGGATGGGATAGTTATATTGCGTACGGAAGAAATGACAACATCAGTGAATCAAAGAAAATAAAAATTGGTAATAGTTATGATGTAAAATTTCATGGCTTCCAAACACGTATTTTTGATAAACATGGTTTTGAATCAAAAAAAGCAACAAAAACGTTTATTGATGTAATCGATAATCTGCAGCCAGATATAATACATTTACATAATTTACACGGATATTACTTGAATATTGAAGTGCTATTTGATTATTTATCGAATATAAATACTCCAATCGTATGGACATTGCATGATTGTTGGGCATTCACGGGTCATTGTACTCATTTTTCTTACATCGGTTGTAACAAATGGATTACTCAATGCTTTAACTGCCCTCAGAAAAGAGAATATCCCGCCAGCTTTTTCGTGGATCGCTCAAGAGAGAATTATGAGCAAAAAAAAGCATTGTTTACAAAAATCAATAATCTAACCATCGTTACTGTATCAAAATGGTTGAACAATTTGCTAAATCAATCATTCCTGAATAAATGTCCTGTAACAAATATATACAATGGTGTTAATACTGAAATTTTTCATCCATCTGATTATTCGGAAGTTTCAGATAGATACCAATTAAATAACAAATTTATAATCTTAGGTGTCGCAAATATTTGGAATGAAAGGAAAGGATTCAATGACTTTATTAAACTTTCTGAGTTAATAGATGAAAATGATGTTATTATATTAGTAGGAATAAAGAACTCTTTAATGAAGATGCTTCCAAAAAATGTTATTGGAATCAATAGAACTGAGGATATATTGGAGCTTGCTAAATTGTATTCTATTGCAAATGTTTTTGTAAACCCAACGTGGGAAGATAATTTTCCAACAACTAACATAGAATCTCTGTCGTGTGGCACACCAGTTATAACTTATAATACCGGCGGAAGCCCTGAAGCTCTTTCTTCTGAAACGGGTTACATTGTTAAGCAAGGTGATTTAGGCGGAATAATGGAAGCATTGGAAGTAATAAAGAAAAATGGAAAGCAATTTTATACTCAACGATGTAGAGAAAGAGCCGTAACTGATTTTAATCAAGAGGAAAGGTATGTCGAATATATTCAATTATATGATAACCTGTTAATAAAAGACTTATGACAGAGATTTTTAAATACATCACAGCCTTATTCTTAGTCTTTTTATATTTCAACTGTTCTGCCTCAAATTTAAACACCTTCTATGTGTCAACAAGCGGTAATGATAATAACATAGGTGCTATTAATCAGCCGTTTAAGAGTATTCAAGGTGCATTAAAAAAAATCGGAGAATTACGATCGTTCGGAAAACTAACCGGAGATGTGAAAATAATAGTTAAGAATGGTGAATACAGGTTAGAGGCTCCCGTTTTAATTACAACGAAAGAATGGGATGGAAAGAACCTTTTATCTATTGAAGGTGAGAACAATAAACTTCCTGTTTTAAGTGGAGGAATAAAATTAAAAAAATTTGAGAAAATAAATGATAATCTTTGGAAAATCGATTTGACTTCTGTTATTGATAAAAATCCTGGTATTCAAATTCAACAATTATATGTAAATAGTAAACGGGCTCTTCGAGCTCGAACTCCTAATCTTGGAAATTTTTATAAAACAACCAGGACTGAACAAAAATCATTGCCCGGTCTGGGTAATAGAGTAAGTCAAGTAGTTTCGCTTACTAATGAACAGAATGCAGTCTTAAACTCTGCTACTTCAGATTTAGGAAACATTCTGGTATCCTTTAATCATAAATGGTTAAGAACAAGAGGATATGTTACCGGTATATCGAAGCAGAATAAATATTTTACATTCAATTCAATCCCGCTATCAGAAGTAATTAGTCTGTCGGCTGCATCACAATTTTATTTTGAAAATTCAAGATCCTTCTTAGATGAACCAGGAGAATGGGTTATTGATAAAAATAAAATTTTATATTATATTCCGAGAGAAGGTGAGAATATTCAGACGGCTATTGCTGAAGTACCTATGTTATCTCATATATTTTTTATTTCTGGTGATTCAAAAAAATATGTATCTAATATAAGCGTTAAGAATCTGTCTTTGCAGATCACAAAATATATAATGCCCCAGATTGGCGAAACTTCCCCGCAAGCAGCGGCTTATGACGAAAATGCTGCATTTTTCATAAGATATACGAATAATGTTACATTAGATAACTGCGAAATTGAAAACACAAGTAGTTTCGCAGTCTCAATTCGAATCGGAATAAATAATAAAGTATCAAATTGCTATATGCACAATCTCGGAAGTGGAGGTGTTAGGATTGGAGAAATTACTCCCCCCACTAATAATGATGTAACAGAGAATACGGCAATTGAAAATAATATAATACATTCGGGAGGATTAGAAAATCCGACTGCTCCAGGAGTGATAATTTTTCATTCAGGGAACAACATTATCTCTCATAATGAAATTGCTGATTTCCGTTATTCCGGAATCTCTGTGGGCTGGGTATGGGGATACGGAAACAGTGTGGCTAAGAATAACAAAATTATTTTTAACCATATCCATCATTTGGGGTGGAGTGAATTAAGCGATTTGGGGGGGATCTACACATTAGGACCTTCAAATGGTACAGAAATAAAAAATAATGTAATACATGATATTTATTCTTATGATTTCAGAGGGTGGGGGATATATTTAGATGAAGGTTCTTCAGATATACTTATACAAAATAATTTAGTTTATAACTGCAAAAGTGCAGGTTTACACCTTCATTATGGAAGAAACAATATTGTGAAAAATAATATATTTGCAAATCAATTAAATAGCCAATTAGAGGCTACAAGGGTTGAAAATCACATATCTCTTATTTTTACGAATAATATTGTTTATTTTAATAGCGGTAAACTGAGTGGTAGAGCCGGGTGGGATATTGTTCAATTTAAATCGGATTATAATCTATATTGGGATACAAGAACAAAAAAAATTCTTTTCTACAATTATTCTTTTGATCAATGGAAAAAACAAACAGGAAAAGACAAAAACTCCATTATTGCCGATCCACTCTTTGTCAATCCTACCAGTGGTGATTTTGGATTCAAAAGCAAAGAGAATATCGATAAAATAAAGTTCACGCCGTTTGATTACGTACAAGCTGGTGTTTATGGTGATTTAGAATGGAAAGCGAAGGCAAAACTAAGTTCCGATATTGTTAGGACCTATAATGCGGAAATAAGTAAAAGAATAAAGGAAGGGAAGTTATTGTAAATTGCAAGAATGATCAAATATGAAAATATCTATTATTACTACTGCTTACAATAGTGCATCCACCATCAAAGACACGCTCAAAAGCGTAAATGCTCAAACCTATTGCAATATTGAACATATTATTGTAGATGGTGTAAGCAAAGATAGTACTCTCGAAATTGTAAGAAGTTATGGAGATAAAATTGCAAAAGTAATATCTGAACCCGATAAGGGCATCTACGATGCCATGAATAAAGGCATACAAGCAGCAACGGGTGATGTTATCGGCATTCTTAATTCGGATGATTTTTTTGCAGATAAGGATGTAATTGCCAAAATTGCAAATGAATTTCTAGAGGATTCTGAATTGGAAGCTGTCTATACAAATCTTTACTATGTTCAGCAGAATGACCCTTCGAAAATTGTCAGGCATTGGATTTCAGGGCCTTTTAAAAAGAAAAGTTTTTTTCAAGGATGGCATCCTCCGCATCCCACCTTATATTTACGCAAGGATGTATATGAAAAATATGGACTATTTAATTTAAATTTTCCTTTAGCTGCCGATTTTGAGCTAATGCTTCGTTTTTTTGAAAAACACAACATAAAAACAAAATACCTTCCTATCACAACCATAAGAATGAGGTTAGGAGGTGCAACCAGCAAAAACTGGGAAAATGTAAGAAAACAAAATTTTGAGTGTATGGAAGCTTTCAGGGCCAATGGATTTAAATCTCCTGTATTGTATCCTATTTATCGGCTATTACCAAAGTTACTTCAATTTCTAAAAAAATGAACAAATTATTATTTACAGGAGCTTCCGGATTTTTGGGTGTAAATTTGAAACCTTTGTTGAAAGAGAGTTTCGATATAAAAACATTGGGGCTTACCGATGAGGATACTTACAACGTAAATATTGCCAACAATATTCCTGAATTCAACGAGCCGTTTGAAGTTATTTTACATGCAGCGGGTAAAGCGCATATAGTACCGAAAACGGAGAAGGAGAAAAAGTTGTTTTTTGATGTGAATTACGAGGGTACTAAGAATCTATGTAAGGCTTTGGAAAAGTCATATTTACCCAAAGCTTTTGTTTTTATCAGTACAGTAGCGGTTTATGGCTTGGAAGCTGGTAAAAACATAACGGAAGAGTATCCATTGAATGGCGATACCCCTTATGCGTTGAGTAAAATACAGGCAGAACAGTTTCTTACTGAATGGTGCAGCAAAAATAACGTAGTACTGAGTATTATTAGGCCTTCCTTAATTGCAGGACCAAATCCTCCGGGAAATCTGGGAGCAATGATAAAAGGGATTAAAACCGGCAGATACCTATCCATTGCCGGAGGTAAAGCAAGAAAGAGCGTACTGATGGTTCACGATATTGCCCGTCTCCTTCCAGCTTTAATAGAGAAAGGTGGCGTTTACAACGTATGCGATGACTCACAACCTACTTTCAGAGAACTGGAAGTATTGATTGCCCAACAATCGGGGAAAAAGCTTTCTCAATCTATTCCATATTGGCTGGCAAAACCCATGGCTTTGGTGGGAGATCTGTTGGGACAGAAAGCTCCCATAAATTCTTTGAAATTATCTAAAATTACGGAATCACTAACATTCTCCAATGAAAAAGCAAAAAGGGAACTAAATTGGCAACCATTAAATGTATTGAATAATTTCAAAATCGAATAGAGAGTTAAATATGTTATATCTACTTGTCACGGTAATTCTGTTTTTAACAGAACTCCTTTACTTCCGTATCGCAAACAAATACAACATCATCGACAAACCGAACGAACGGAGTTCGCACAATTACATTACCATACGGGGAGGCGGCATTATCTGGTGGGTAGCAGCCCTACTCTTCGTTCTGTTCAATTCCTCTGAAACGACAGGTTGGTTCCTGGCAGGAATCACATTGATGGCAGGCATAAGCCTTTGGGACGATGTGAAAGGCCTCGGGCAGAAAGTACGACTCCTGGCCCACCTGGTGGCGATGACTTGCGCTTTTATCCTCGCCGGAGCATTCGGGATGTATCCCTGGTGGGCAATCGCTTTAGGATACATCGTCTTCATCGGTATTGTGAATGCCTACAACTTTATGGATGGCATCAACGGCATCACGGGACTATACAGTATCGCGGTGCTGGCATCTCTCCAATATGTAAACCTGTCGTACGGTAACTTTGTACATCCTGACCTGATCTGGTACCCAATGATTGCATCCGCCGTGTTTCTCTTCTTCAATTTCAGAAAAAGAGCCCGGTGCTTTGCCGGGGATGTGGGAAGCGTGACCATCGCTTTCTGGATTGTGACACTACTGCTAATATTGATCATAAAAACGGAGAACCTGATATGGATTGGTTTCCTGATGGTTTACGGAGTGGATACAGTGATGACCATCCTGCACCGCATTTACCTGAAACAAAATATTATGGAGGCGCACCGGCTCCATTTCTATCAGATACTGGCAAACGAAAAGAAGGTACCCCACCGGTTGGTGTCGCTAATCTACTTCACGGTGCAACTGCTCTGCTCCGCGCTGATCATTATACTCTACCCGGTAATGGGATGGTGGATCTTAATAATCCTTGCGATTCTATTGATATTGATCTATTCATTCAAGTTTAAATTCGTAAAAATATCAAATCCGTGATTATAAAACGGGTAGGCCGATAACACAGATGCAAAAATGAAATACCTGCTCTCTCTTCCACTAAACGCCGCAAACAATTTTTCCACACTGCTCAAAAACAGAAAAGGACAATGGTTTTGTACTTCAGACCCAAGAGATACCCGGCTGGGATCCGGAGGCGGCACAACGTGGCTGCTGGAGGAATGTTACCGAAACGAAGACGGGCAAACCTCTTTTGAAGAGTGGCTCGCTAAAGAACAACGAATCCTCATCCATGCAGGCGGTCAAAGCAGACGGCTGCCAGCATATGCGGTCTCAGGAAAAATAAACGCTCCTATCCCGGTATTCCGGTGGGCAAGAGGACAGAGATTGTCCCAAGACCTGCTGACGGTACAGCTTCCCCTGTACGAGAAGATAATGAAGGAGGCACCGCAGCCGCTTCGGACACTCATAGCCAGTGGAGATGTCTTTATCGACGTTAATGGCGCACTTCCCGCTATTCCTGAAGCGGATGTGGTTTGCTTCGGGCTTTGGGTAGATTCTTCCCTGGCAACCCGTCACGGTGTCTTTTCCGCATTGAGGGAAACACCCGGGGTCCTGGACCGTATGATGCAAAAGCCCTCCATTGAAGAGCTGGAAACGCGTGTCCGGACACATTTTTTCCTGATGGACATCGGATTGTGGTTATTGAGTGACCGGGCAGTACAATTGCTCAGGGAACGCTCTTACGGCGCGGACGGGAAGCCCGTGTTTTACGACCTGTATAGTCACTTTGGCCTGGCGTTGGGCGAAAATCCACCGATCAAAGACGACGACATCAACCAATTATCGGTAAAAATCGTCCCCTTGCCCGATGCACGCTTTCACCACTACGGCACAAGCCGTGAGCTGATCTCATCTACCCTGGCTTTACAGGAAAAGGTAACTGACCAACGGCTGGTAATGCACAAGAAAATCAAGCCCAACCCTGCCATTTTTACCCAAAACTCACGGATAGACATCTCTTTCAACGAAAGCAACCGGAACGTGTGGATTGAAAACTCGGTCATACCTGAAAAGTGGGCAATTGCTTCGGATCATGTGATCACGGGAGTGCCCGAAAATGACTGGGATATCCACATCCCATCGGGAATTTGCATCGATATTGTTCCTGTTGGAGAAAAAGGATACGCTGTGCGCCCTTACGGGATAGACGATGCATTTAAGGGCGATATCAGGCATGCTTCTACCCTGTGGATGGGACAACCCGTTAGCGAATGGCTACAGCAGCGAAACCTGGAAATAACCGACTTGGGTGGGCAGGCATCTGACCTGCAGAAGTGTAAGTTATTTCCTTACGTCAGTTCCAAAGAAGAGATAGAACCTGTGCTTAAATGGATGATAAACGAGCCGTGGAATGACCGGGGAGAAACCATCTGGAGAACTTCCGAACGTTTCTCTGCGGATGACCTGATGGATTTTGCCTTCCTCCAGCGCCTTTATGCCCAACGTGAAAAGCTGAGAAAGGAAAACTTCAAAGCGCTGGAAAACAATTACGAGAAAAGCGTATTCTATCAGCTTGACTTATCGGATGTGGCTGCAGAATACGCACGGATGGGCTTAACCGTCCCGGATACCGTGAAAGACTCTTCCGACAGGATGACCCGGATCCACAACAACATGCTGCGTTCAAGGATTTTTTCACTGACTGAAGATAAAGATAATGCGAAGAAAGAGGAAGAGGCGGCATTCTCTCTTTTGAGGGACGGATTGGTAAATGCACTCAGGCACTCCAAAAGAACTCCTTCGCTGAATGTTCACCCCGATCAGATTGTCTGGGGACGAAGCCCGGCGCGGATAGATATCGCCGGGGGATGGACGGACACACCGCCATTCTCTCTTTTTACCGGGGGAAACGTCGTAAACCTTGCTGTTGAACTTAACGGACAGCCTCCCTTGCAAGTGTACGTAAAACCCTGCCAGGAGCATCACATACTGCTCCGCTCCATCGA
>ENA-UOOI01002357-UOOI01002357.1-fermentation-metagenome-genome-assembly--contig:-NODE-2357-length-16624-cov-2.798962_pt1 | contig 16624 bp, 12 predicted proteins | sample MGYA00245779_ERZ724027 | MGnify/ENA primary metagenome ERZ724027 (study PRJEB28704, sample SAMN03018318) | fermentation metagenome | biome: anthropogenic terrestrial biome; feature: soil; material...
TCTACACCGTTTACGGCAATCATTTTAACGTCGTTCTTATTTTTTAGCCTTGCCACGTAATAATAGTAGGAGTATCCGATTCCTCCTTTTTCCGAGGAAATGTCTTTTACTACAGCCTCTGTATCACCCACCTTCATCTTGATTGAAGTCTTCATGATCTCCTCTTTTTTGACCACGTATTGATACATTCCCCGCTGGCTGCCCGTATTCTCCGCCCGCTGGTAGGCAACAATCGGTTCATCCTTTCCGCCCAGTTCCTTCCAGTTTGTAATAGTACCTGAGTAAATTCCTTTTAATTGCGGCATAGTCAGGCTTTCCACAGGATTATCCTTATGAACAAGGAATACAAATCCTCCGTTTAAGACCGGAGCCTTTTGTAATTCCAGCTTCGCCTTCTTTGCCATCTCCAGCTCCTTCTCCGTCGGCGGAGCAGCTAAAATTAGATCCTGTTTGCCTGCTATTAAACTTTTATAGGCATCGCCTGTATTAAATGCACTGCAATATTTCTCGGTTTCTTTACCTTCCGAGCCCAGAAATTCTTTTAACGCCTCCGAGTAAAAATCTTTTAATGCGGTGTTTCCGCCTATGTATAATTCAGCAGTCTCTTCATCGGCTTTTTCTGTTTTCTGATCCGCCGATTTTTCTGCTTTTTTATCGGAATCTGTTTTATGTAAAGAAGAAATAGCAGGAAACTTTTCTTCGGCAAAATGAATCAGCTGAGATCCGAACCGAACTCCTACAAATACCAGTATGCCCAAGGCCAGTAAAACAATTACCTTTGGCAGGATTCTCTTCATTTTGAGTTTTCGATCCACTCTTTTTTGTAATGGGGTACGCGCTGCAAGCTCTGCCTTTTTCTGCATTTTCTGAGCTTCTAGCTTTTCCTTTTTTTCTTGCTTTTTAATTTTTCCCGTTTCTTTCTGTGCCTGTTTCTTCTCTTTCTGCTTGACCTTCTTTTCCTGCGCCTTTATTTTATTGGACGCCTTTTTATCTTTCTCTTTCTGTTTTTTTTCAGAGGACTTTTCCTTGTCCCTAGAAGCCTGTTCTGCTCTTCTGACCTGAGCCTCTGCTCTTCTGACCCTTGCATTGGCTGCCCGCTCCACCTTCTGCTTGTTCTTGACTGCTTTTTCCTCAGGTGTTTGCTTTGATTTTTTGGTTTTCTTTATTTCAAAGGCTTCCTCTTCTATCGCATCCTTGCTGTTATTTACCATCGTGCTACTCTCCAATTATACTATATACTGAAAAAATAACTTGCTTGCCCCTATCCTTCCATTCAGTATTACATATGTATAGTTTTCTTATATTTCCCGCTTCCGCAGCCGGTTCCTTTTCTTTATTTAAGAAAGGGATTTTCGCTTTTATGTTTTCTGTAATCTCCGTTATGCTCATATCATGTATCGGAAGGATTTTAAGCATGGTCGGTCCAAACTTCATTCCGGCCAGTATGAGACATGCGGCAATCAGTATAATCAAAAGTTTGGAAAGAATTTTTTTTCTTTTTATTCGTCTGTCAACCTTTTTTTGCAGTGGAGACCGGGCTGCAAGCTCCGCCTTTCTCTGCCTTTTTTCTGCTTTTTCTTGTTCCTTTTCTTCCCGCCTTTTTATTTTATCTGCTGCTTTTTGCGCTTTCTTTTGTTCTTGTTCTTCAACAATCTTTTCTTCTTTTTTAATGAGCTCAGCTAATTTTTTTTCTTTTTCTTGTTCTTTTTTTTCAGCGGCCCTTTCTTTCTTGGTCGCAGCCTGCTCCGCTTTTTGAATTTTGGCTTCGGCTCTTCTGACCTGATCGGCGGCAGACCGTTTTACCCGCTGTCTCTTTTTCAGAGCCCTTTCATAAGAAGAGGATTTCGACTTTTTAGATTTTTTTGGTTCTGCCTTCTTTTCAGAGTTTTCCTCCTCTGTTGCTGCATCCTTGCTATTTTTATTCAACATCATGTTACTCTCCAAAATCAAATATTCCGTTTACTATTTCCTTTTTAAAGAAAAAAAGGTTCCTATAGCACAAATTCCTGTAAATATAATAAAAGACATATGCATCGTCTTTATTAACACGTAGGGTTCTGCTTCCGCCAGAGCCGTATTTCCCATATACATTCCGACCACAAAAGTAACCGTGGCCATACTTGAAGTATGCCCTATGGTTCGCATGGTCGCCAACAGGGACGAAGCCACGCCGTAATCTTTTTTCTCCACACAGGCCATGACTGCATTGGTGTTGGGGGAGGAGAAAAAAGCGAAGCCAACACCGGCCACCATCAAAACCGCAATAATGCTCCACAGCGGAAAGCTTTCCGATAAAAAGGAGAAAAACAGCAAGCAAACGGCACATAGACCCATGCCAAAGGATGCCAGCTTAAAAGGGGATATCCTGTCCGACAGCTTTCCCGCATACGGTGACAGAAGCGCCATGACCACCGGCTGTGCCACCAAAATAATCCCGGCAGTCTGAGAGCTGTATCCCATGACCACCTGCAGATATATGGACAATAAATAGCTGATTGCAAATGTAGCACCGTAATTTAGCAGGGCGGCAATATTTGAAAAGGTATAGGCTAAATTATGGGTAAATAATCTTAACTCCACAATGGGATTCTCCGTTTTCAGTTCATGCCTTCCGAACAGTATGGCGGAAGCCGCCCCTATCGGCAGTAAGACCTTCGCCAGAAGATTTGTGGAAAAAGCAGACAATCCGTATAAAAGGCAAAGGATCATTGCGATATACAACACATTTCCGGCAATATCAACATCTATTTTTTCATTTTTCTTCTCCGTCTTGGGAAGTCCTCTTACCGCCATATAAAATACAGCGGCACTAACTACGGAGGTCAATATAAAAATGGAACGCCATCCAAAGTAATGATTGCACAAGCCTCCTATAACAGGTCCCGCCGAAAGCCCGATGTAAGTAGATGCCGTAGAATATCCCAGAACCTTACCTCTGGTACTTTCCGGAAAGGCACTGATTAGGACAGCTATATTGGTACTGAAAATCATGGCAGCCCCAAACCCTTGAAGAGCCCTTAAGGCTAAAATGATTTTCATATTCCAAGCAAAAGCAGCGGCAAGGGAGCATAGGGCAAAAATTAAAATACCGGTTACCAATACTTTCTTTCTGGATGTAATGTCCGCCACCCTCCCAAAAGGTACAGAAAAAGCTGCTGATGCCAGCATGTAGGAGGTCACGATCCAGCCTACCAGACCGGCACTGACCTGAAATTCAGTGCCGATAGCCGGCACGGACAAATTCAATGCGCTTCCGGTAAAGGTCGTTATAAAAGAGGTCACTATCACCACAATTAAAGTTGCTCTTTGTTTTTTATCATATATATTATTCATGTTCATATTATGCGCTTTTCATAAAAAATAATGAATTATTTTACCAATTCGTTTAATAATTCCCCGTTACGGAATCCATTCCCTCCGTATATGCCTTGACAATGGTTCGAGCCGTCTCTTCCCCCAGCAGATTATCTCCGATCTGGGAATAATGCAGGTCGTCAAACCGCATTTTGCCATTTTCTACTGTAAAATGATCGGAAGATCTGGTGGCTATGGCAATATCCTCATTCTCACTGGCCAGTTCTTCCTGTGCTTCTGACGGATTCGGAAAAATGGATCGCACCTTTATGATAAATCCGTATTTAAATCCATAGTCTGAGCTTGTCAGCATTTCATGAAGCTTCATATAATCGTTTTTATATACCCCGATATCCAAATCCGGATCGGATTCTCCCTGCGCCCAAATGTAGCTTTTTATATGGGGTTCATAATGATTTAAAAAGGTCTCGTCGTTAACATATCGTTGTACGATCTGCCAGACCTTGCTGATATACTGGTACGATTGCCCGTTCAGCGGTACAAAGGTCTCTATTTTCTGACCGCTGACACCCGCATTGACCATCAAGACCTTGTTTCCCGTCAAATCATACAGGGTCTTTCCGAAAGACGCTTCCAGATTTCCACGCTGCATGGCGCCGCTTTCATCATTCATGGAGCAGATTTGAACCCCTCCGGCCAGCTCACTGTAGTGATATGCGGTTCCGGGTTTTGTCACCGTGGCCAGCGCCGGGTCTGCATAGTAATAAGAAGCATTGCTCTGTCCCGTTATAAAATAAATGTCCAGAGGGGCTCGGACCGTTCTGCTTATCGTTAATTTTTCTTCATGCTGTCCATCTGTTGCCGTGATAACGGCTCCGTCGTCACTAACGCCTACAATTTTAACATTTCCAAGGTCATCCACCTGAGCCACATTCGGATTGCTGCTGGAAAAACCTGTAGCGGTTATGGTTTTGGGTATGAATTTATACCGATCATCATATTGAAGTTCAAATCCCAGAGAAGCCTCCTTTATGAAACGAACCGCGTAATACTGATCCTTGGTATAGATTTTTGCCAGAGCCTCCTTGCATCCGTCCGGGAACATAGCTTGAACCACATCTGCCCCGGCGCACTGCAGCTGCGGCACTCTGGGCCTTCCTTCCGGCAATCTTATGACCAGACTGTTGTCCTCTGCAATTTCTATCCTATAATGATTATCGTCCATTTTTATTAATTCATTAATTTTATTTTCTTCTGAGGAGCTGCATCCTGTCAAAAGAAGGGCGGTAAAAATTAAATTTAATACTATAAATGCTAAAGTTTTTCTTTTTATGCTATGATTCATCTTATTATTCCTTTTTTTCTAGTATAAACCAATTTATATTATACCAATTTTCTACAAAACAGTAAAGGATATAAGTTAAAAGTTCCCAGCCGGCTGTAGACATACCGAAGATTTTCTCCAATCAAAAAGAGGATGATTCCTCTATTGAGTCTTCTTCCTCTTTCGAATAGATGTTTATTTTATTTTACCTATCAGATTTCTGATAAACGTTCCATACCCAGACTGTATCGATATGCCGCTCTTGCGATTTCCTGACAAGCTTGATTTGCACTTGGAACATCCGCATCATTTGCAGCAAAGCATAGAATGAAAGGCACCTCGCCGTATACGATTCCTACATCATTGGTTATGCCGTTATCTTCACCCGTTTTATGAGCTATGGGAATCTGAGGCAGAAAAAAAGGTATTTTAAAATTAGCCTGCTGGTTCTGCAAAATCGCACACATTTCCCGGCTTGCTTCCGGAGAAATCATTTCACCTCTATAGATTTTTTCCAGAAAAATTCCAGCTTCTTCAAGAGAAATGGTGTTCTCCTTTTTTTTGCTCGTGTCGAAAAGAAGCCTGTTCAATCGAGTCTTACTCATGTGAAGGGATGCAATAAACTCATTGATTTTATCTATTCCCAATAAACGAATCAGCATATTGGTTGCCGTGTTGTCACTGATGACGATCATAAGCTTATATAGATCCTCTACAGTAAAGGAAATTCCGCTATGGAGATAATTAAGGACTCCGCTTTCCGGAAACATGTCATCTGATAAAACACCTTGTTTTTTTTGAGCCAAGTAGTCCGGCATTCCGCCCTCCGGGATTTTATCAGAGTCGCATAAAAGGATCTTTTGCTCTCTTTTTATTTTTCCTTCTCGTATCTGATAAAAAGCTTCGGCCATAACCCATATTTTTATCACACTGGCTGCCAGGAACTGATCTTCCCCTTTGGTCAAAAGGGTCTCCCCCGTTATTAAATTTTTATAATATACGCCGGTATGACCTTTCAGCAAGCCTAATTTTTCATCAATATATTGTCTAAGCATATTCTCACCTACCAAAGTTCCTCCGTTGACTCCCTGCTAATGATATCTTCATAGCTTTGTCTGCGGATGATTTCTGCGGACTTACCATCTTTAACAAGCACAACTGCCGGAACAGGATTTTTATTATAATTACTTGCCATGGAATAACCGTAAGCTCCTGTTGTGAAAACCACCAGAATATCTCCTGCCTGTGCTTCCGCAAATTGACCGTCTTTAATTAATATATCGCCGGATTCACAGCATTTACCGCATACGGTAATCGTATGGTCAGCAGGCTCATTCATTTTATTCGCAAGAGCTCCTCTGTACGCTGCCTGATATAAAGCCGGGCGGATATTATCTGTCATGCCGCCGTCCACAGAAACATATTTTCGAATCCCTTTAATATCTTTAATGCTTCCCACTTTATATAACGTGACTCCGGCTTCTGCCACCACACTTCTGCCAGGTTCAATTACTACTGCCGGTCTTTTTATGTTCATTTTTTGAGAAAATTCAATGATTCTTTCCATAATGGGATCTAAGAAGTACTCATATGATTTTTGTTTTTCATCTGTATAAGTAACTCCAAATCCACCTCCGACATTTAATTCTGTCACATCATAATTGAACCGTTCTTTAATATTTTTCACTAGCTGAAGCACCGTTTCCAACGCCAGTAAATGAGATTTATTGTCAAATAACTGAGAGCCCACATGAAAATGAATTCCTTTAAAGTTCACATAAGAGCTATTGATAGCCGCTTCAACGGCAGGATAGATAACATCATCATCCAGTGGGATTCCAAATTTAGAATCTTTTTTACCCGTCGTAATGTAATTGTGAGTATGACTGTCCACCCCCGGCGTAATTCGGTAAAGAACATCCATAGTCTTATTTTTTTGTCTGCATATGGATTCAATTAAATTTAATTCCTGCAGACCATCCACGATAATTCTTCCGATCCCATAGTCAATCGCAAGTTCCAATTCTTCTTTCAGTTTATTATTTCCGTTGAATTCAATCCTTTCTGCCGGAAACCCTGCTTTTATCGCGGTAAAGAGTTCTCCGCCGGAAACCACGTCCAGACACAGACCTTCTCTTTCTATAATTCTGCACATAGCTATACAGGAAAAAGCTTTTGCCGCATAAGCAGCTCTGGTATTTTCATACTTATTCAAGAAACATTCTTGTAATTTTCTGCATTCCTTTACAATGGCATTCTCAGAGTATACATACAATGGAGTCCCATACCTTTCTGCTAATTCGATTGTATTGCATCCATCTACATACAAAACATTATTTTTTATTTCTGATATCATACTATTCCTCCTAATATATTTTCGTATATGTAAGCTTTGATCTTATGTAATAAATTTAATAAACGCGTTTTATTATTTTCTTCTGATACTCTATTCCTCAACCCCGGATAAATCAGCGTCTTCTGGTTTTATGATCTTTGTTTTCTTAATGATTTTATAAGCAACATATAGTATCAGGAACAAAGGCAAACCAATGTAGGATACCAAAATGCCCTTCCAGTCTATTGTTCCGCCGAGAAAAGCTGCATAATTCTGGCCTAGAATTACAATGATGCATAACGCCATGGCAAAGATTGGTCCAAAGGGATAGAATTTTGCTTTGAACTGCAATTCAGACAAATCATGTCCCTGAGCCAGAAAGGCCTTTCTAAATTTGTAATGACAGATAGCAATGCCGAACCAGGTAATAAATCCGGCCAGGCCTGCGGCATTCACCAGCCATGCATATACAGTACCTTCTCCAATTTTGGTTGTCAAGAAGCATACCGCACCGATTGCTGTGGTCGCCAGCAAGGATATAACAGGAACTCCGCGTTTGTTCAGCCTGCTGAATATCTTCGGCGCTTTCCCTTCTCTAGCTAACGCATATAACATACGGGAAGACACATAAAGTGATGAATTTCCGCAAGAAAGAATGGAGGTAAGAATCACCGCATTCATAACAGAAGCGGCCGCTGCTAACCCGGCTCTTTCAAAAATTAAAGTGAACGGGCTGACAGCCACATTATCAATATCTCCCTTCAACAGATTCGGATCTGTGTAAGGCAGTAAAAAGCCAATAACAATGATTGCCCCAACATAAAAGAGCATAATTCTCCAGAATATGGTCTTAATCGCTTTCGGTACATTTTTTTTCGGGTCTTCACTTTCGCCGGCAGCTACGGCCACGATTTCAACGCCTCCGAATGAAAATCCTGCCACCATGAAAATGTTTACAAGGGATGCCCATCCCCCCACAAAAGGAGCATCTTGAAGGGTCCAATTGGAGAATCCGGGTGAATGACCGCCTAAAACCCCCAGAATCATTAATATGCCCACAACAAGAAAGATAATAATGGTGACTACCTTAATCCCTGCGAACCAAAATTCGCTTTCCCCATAGGATCTGGCTGAATAATAATTCAACCCAAATAAAAGGGCTAAAAATAATACGCAAATTAATAATTCGGACGCATCCGGCAGCCAAAACTTTATAACAATAACCCCTGCAACCAGTTCACATGCCACCGTAATAGCCCAGTTATACCAATAATTCCAGCCAAGTGCAAAACCAAGAGCCGAATCTACATACCTGGTTGCGTACGTTTCAAAAGAGCCGGCAACGGGCAGATGTGTGGCCATCTCCCCAAGACTTGTCATAAGAAAATAAACCATGATACCAATAATTCCGTAGGCTACTATCGCCCCTCCGGGTCCGGCAGTACTAAGAGAACTTCCCGTTGCTACAAATAACCCGGTTCCGATTGCTCCGCCAATGGAAATCATGACCATATGCCTTGGTTTCAGACTTCTTTGCATTTCTTTACTTTCCGTTTTAGAATCCATTTTTATACCTCCTGTAATAATGTTAAGAGATTCTTCTCTTATTTAATCGATAATATAAAAAGCAATTTTTATGCCAAAATAATTCTTTTGTATACATTCGGCTTACGTCCAGTGTTTTCAACGCTGAATGGCAGAATTAGATCGTGCAAAAAAAATAATAAGTTCACAATAGTGAAATCTGTTCATATATGTGAACAGATTTCATTGATAGAGAAATGTATTGTTTTTTCTTTTCTTTTAAAGTATATTAATTATAATCATATCAAAATAGGAACTGAAGGAAAGGAATACACGATGTATAAAGATTTAGACAGTATTTCAATCGAGGAATATATTTTCGAAGGGGTTATTTTGATTGACAAAAATGGTACAATTATAAAATACAATTCTAAAGCAAAAGAAATTCTTGGTCTCACTGGTTATAATGCAACCTCCCATCAGGCTGGCAAATTGGAATCAGAAGATATTTTACTATTTGCAGATACTTCAGTTGGAGAGGATGATGGAGGCTTAAATACAAAAATCCTAAAAGCATATGGGGTTAAATATGATAAGCCTTTAGAAAAGAAAGGCCTTTTATATATAGGCAAAAAAGATGTAAAGAATTCCGTTCATTATTCAGTAATTGAATATAATGACAACAAAGCACATGAACTTAAATGCAATATGGACGGACAAAAATTATACTGTGCCATTGATTATTATAATAAAGAAACTACCATTTGCGTAGACAGCAAAGAATACAAATTAAATTATATTCTAAATATTGCCAACGTAGTTATTATAAGAAATAAGGAACTTGCTTTTTATCAGATAAAAGGGTACACGGCGAGAAAAGAATCTCTGTTTGATATCATGTGCGGCATTCCTTTCAAGAAAAAAGATGGTATGTTTAATCTAGACGTAGAAGGAAAAAACATTTACAGCTTTCATGCAGAAAATTCATTAACAGTTGATTTAGTAAACTGTGCTTCAGGAAATTGTGACGGATATATTGAAAATAAATTGAGCAATATAAACGGTTTCACTGTAATGGCCTCCATTCATCCTGTCAATATCGGGGAAGAAAGATGTGGAGCCTTATTAACAATGTCTGATATTTCTATGCTAGAGAAAAATCAAAATGAATTAAATGCAGTGTTAAATGAACTAGAAAATCTAAAAAGGCACTATCAAACCAACGATTTATTTCCTGAAATCATTGGTAGCAGTCTATCTATGAAAGAAGTTAAGCGTGTAGCAATGAAAGCCGCCAACAGTGATGCAAATATTCTTATTTTAGGAGAAAGTGGAACAGGAAAATCCTTTATCGCCAAAAAAATTCATGAAAAAAGTAAACGCAATAAATTTCCCTTTGTAGAAATTAATTGCTGCGCTATACCAAAAGAATTACTAGAAAGTGAATTATTCGGCTATGAAAATGGTGCTTTTACCGGAGCACGTCCGGATGGCAAAAAAGGTATTTTTGAAATAGCAGATGAAGGAACTGTCTTTCTGGATGAAATCGGTGATATGCCCCTAGAAATGCAAGCCAAGCTTTTATTGTTCATACAAAAGAGATCCTTTTACAGAGTTGGCGGAAATACAGAAATTCACGTGGATGTTAGAATTATTACAGCAACAAATAAAAATTTAGAAGATGAGATTAAGAATAAGCATTTTCGGGAAGATTTATTTTATCGGCTGTATATTCTACCGATTTATATAGAACCCTTAAAAAGACATAAAGAAGATATAAGCCAGCTGATCGACTATAATATGAAAAAAAATAATGCCTCTCTCGATGAACATAAGGTTCTCTCTGTTCAGGCTAATAAAATGCTTCTTTCTTATAACTATCCGGGGAATGTACGGGAATTAGAAAATATTATTGAACGAGCCTTTGTTCTTTCGGAAGGAGAAGTCATCTATCCTGAACATCTTATGCTGAAACGGGCAGAAAATACAGCAGGCATCGATATCCGTGAAAAAACATTGGATAAATTGATGGCTGCTTATGAAAAAAAAGTAATCCTTGAAGCTTTGAAATTAAATGAACAGGACTATATTAAGACCTTTGAATATCTGGGAATTGGGAAAACCTGTTTCTATAATAAATTAAAAAAATATGGTATCAAATAAAAATGTTGAGGCAGAAGTCCCTTTAGCCGGGATTTCTGCCTCAATATTATTATGGATTCTTTTGACTGTATATTTTTCTCTATTTCTATATTTTCCGAATTTGATTTATAACCTCTCAAAATATCCTATTGCAATTGACAACATTGATAAGTCACATCCCGGATAATTTGTTCAAATGCAGGTACATCCGTTTCATTCGATAGAAAAACAATTACAAAAGGTTCCTTTGCATATACAATTCCAACATCATTAGTAATGCCATCATCATCCCCTGTCTTGTGTGCCACTCCAATTTCTTCAGGCAGTCTTCCCGGAATCTTATGGTTGACTTGCTGAGCCAGCAATGTTTCCGCAATTTTTTCAGAGACTTTCTCATTCACAAATTCTTTCCGATAGATTTTTTCTAAAAGCCTGCCAATCTCTTGGGGAACAACGACATTTTCTTTCCCCTGTGCCGCTGCCTCCATATCAAACAGCAACCGGTTTACCCTTGTCTTTTCCAGGCCCATTATACGAAACCCTTCATTTAAGGCTTCTATACCGAATCTTTTTATCAGAACATTTGTTGCCGTATTATCGCTTATGGCAATCATTAAATTGCAGAGGGTTCGGATATCTACTGCCGGCTCATCCGTAAACAGCGTTAGAGCACCGCAGCTCGGTACCTTTTCACTGTTTTTAATCACAATTTTTTCTGCCATATCCGCCGTTTTTAGGGCGTCACGTCGTGATATCTCAGCAAAAATGGGCAGCTTTATAACACTTGCCGGTCTAAAAGTCTCATTTTCATTGAACTTAATTTCTTCTCCGGTAACTAAATTTTTATAATAAAACCCTACTTTTCCGTCCGCTTTCGATATTTTCTCTATTATTTCATCTCTCATAAAACTTTCCTCCTATGCTTTCTGAACTCTTTTCCGTTATTTACACCTAACCGTTCTTCCCAGACTATCACAAACCAATTTTCCTTCCGACACCGCTACTTTTCCTCCTATCAGCACATAGTCCATGCCAGCAGGGGGAAGCGCAGGCTGTTCATAAGTTGCCTGATCCTCAATGGTATCATAATTAAATACCACAATATCTGCATCGGATCCGATCGTTAAATTACCTTTATTTTTTAATCCCAAGCGGCTTGCCGGCATCTCTGTCATTTTACGAATGGCATCCATCAAAGGCAGCTTGCCTGTTTTAACGTATTTATTAATAAATCGCGGGAAGGTGCCAGCCGCACGTGGGTGACCCTGATCTCCATTTCGAATCCCATCACTTGCCACCATGATTTCAGGCTCCAGCATAGCCAGCGCGATATCCTCTTCCTTCATGAAGTACCCCACCGTCATGGTTTCCGGTGCCGTGGCTCTCAATTCATCAAATATAGCTTTCGTACATCGTTTTCCCGCATATTTCCCATCACAAATCAAAATATTGTTATAGTCGGAATCATACAGTTTCAGAAATCCATCATCATAAGTGGTTTCTCCAATAGCCGTACTGAAAGCGTCATAAGGATAACAATCACATTTTATATCAATCCCTTCCTGTTGATATTTTCTTATATCCCCAAGTAATTCTTTCATCTGCCCATATCCTCCCATACTCCCTATATGGGAGATTTGGACAGGCAGCTCTAATCGCTTTCCTACATCTGCCATTTCCTTTACCGCTTCGAATACGCGCTCCACATCATACCTGACATGTGCAGCTATTAATTTATGACCGCTATTGCACAAGCTTGCCATTTTAGTCAATTCCTCACAGGAAGTTCCCGGTACATATTTTAACCCAAAGGAAATGCCAAAGCAACCTTCTTGCAAACACCTTTCACCATACTGATACATTTTCTCTAGGGTCTGCTGACTGACGGGAGAATACTTATCGCTTCCCCCGCAAGCCTTTCGTATAAAAGTGTGGCCTGCTAAAAGCCCAAGATTGGTTGCCGTACCTTCTCGGTCTAAAATATCCAAATACCGGGAAGGGTCCATAACATTATCTCCGCAATTTCCTCCGACAGCCGTTGTCACTCCCATTAGAACCATTGATTTTGCAATGCTTTTATCCAATAACCCCTTCTCCTGATCATAGGGATCCTCATGCATATGTATATCGATAAATCCGGGACAGACCGTTTTTCCTTTTACGTCAATGCAGCAATCGGCTTGAGGAAGCTCATGGGTCAAATCAGCAATTTTACCGTTTCGTATCAAAATATTCAAATCTTCCTCCAAACCATTTAAAGGATCCACTACATGCCCATTTTTTATTAATACTGTTTTCATTTTTTAACCTTCTTTTTTCTAACTGCTACTCTATACTTTTTCCTGTATAATCTGCTCCGCCGTTTACCTTTTTAAAATACAAATATACAAAATATCCAACAAGTGGGATTACCAGCCCTATCAAGGAATTCATCGGATCGGTGATCAGCTGATTCACTAGCAGAACGCCAAATAGTATCAAAGTAACAGCAACTGTAACGGGTCCTCCCCATACTTTATAAGGGCGTTCCATATCCGGGTATTTCTTTCTGAATATTAAAACGGCGAAAATGGCTAAAGTATTCAAAGCCGCACTCGTAAATATTACCAGATCCGTCAGCTGCTCTAAATTTCTCAGTAGCACCATGATAATCGCTACAGCAGAAGATGCAAGGATAGCAGCAGAAGGTACACCGGTTACAGGATTAATTTTGGCAAATGATTTTGGGAAATAGCCATCCTTTGCCATGGCATAATAGGTACGCGGAAAAGTCAAAATATCTCCGTTTACCGTTCCAAGGATTCCTACTACCATGCCGATCAAAACAATCCAGTATCCAAAATTGCCCATCAGCCGATTTGCTACCTCATTGCCAAAATAAATATTTCCTGCTTTCATCATATCCGTAATTTCATTAGCCGGAATAACCTTATATATGGCAAAATTAAATAAAGTATATATAATCATAATAAAGCCCAGAGAAAGAATAATAGAAAGAGGAAGATCTCTTCTGGGATTCTTCATTTCTTCGGCTACGGTATTCAAATTCGTCCAGCCTTCATATGCCCATAAAGAAGCAAAGGTCGCATAGGCAATTATTGTAACCATACCTCCAAAAGTAAAGCCTGTGCTGCTGCCTGCCGGAACAAAGCTCAAATCTGGTGTTTCATTTCCTAAGGCAAGGCCTAGGGCAATAATAAGAATAATCGGTATGACTCGGACGACCATTGTAAAATTTTGAAACAAAGACGCAAATTTAACGCCTCGCAGGTTCAGTGCCGTAAACAATACTATTATAATGATTGCTAAGATCTTTACCGTCATTTCCCCTATTGCAAACGTACCGGCAAAGACAGTCACACAAGCTATTGCCAATGCCGCAATAGAGCCGGATCCGTTTGCCAAGAATAAACAGAATCCATTAATAAACCCAACCGCAGGATTATAGGCTCTGCTGAGATATGTAGTCATACCTCCCTGTACAGGCATAGAGGCTCCAAGCTCGGCAAAACAGAGCCCGCACAGTATGGATACAATACCGCCAATAATCCAGCATATCAGAGCCAGCCCCATGCTCATATGGGTACGCTCTAATACATAGCTTCCAAGATAATAAATACCTGACCCGATTGTCATGCCGGCGACCAAGCTTATACCGCCAAATAATCCGATCTCACGTTTGAATTTTCCATTTCCAACAGTTGTTGATTTGTTTTCCATGATTATCTCTCCTTAACACAATTCATTTTCAATATGATTTTAAAATCAAGAAATCAATCCCTTCTTTCCTGAATCAGCTAGCATTTACTCTGAGTGATCATATACACATATTTTAACTTGTATATAATACTATTTCCCCCCTGACAGATTTATAATATAAACTTGATGCATCTGCCATTAAATATAAGCAAATATTGTGCCAGCGGATAAAATACGGCGTAACCCCATGTCATCTCTTAAATGCCCGATATATTGTGTTGTATCTGCAAGCTTTAAGTTCACTTTTTATAACATTCAGTTCATTTTTTTGAACATCATTTATACGGTTCTTTCTATTTTAGCAGTATTTTTTAATAAAGCTTCAAAATACACAACTTTTTTTCTGTCCTGTTCTCAAGTTTGCAAGCTTGCTTATATGTATAGTAATTAGAAATAAAATGTTGGAATATTACATAACTCATGCTACCGGTTCATGCTTTACTCGTCTCCAAAAACCCATTTTGGCATAATCTTTGCTTTAATACAATATATATCACAACATGGAGGTACTTTAATGGAAAAAAAAGGAGATTTGATCAGACTATTGGACTTAGACTCAGACTTTATTATTGAATTAAAATATGCTACGCCGGATAACTTTACTGGTCGGATCATTTACGAATCAGGTGAATGCTATATAAATAAAAATACGGCGAAGCTCTTAATTGAAGCTAAAAATATTTTTAAATCAGACGGTTACTCCGTAAAAATATGGGATGCATATCGGCCCATTCGAGCTCAAAAGAAATTCTTTGCAGTATTACCGGACCCAGATTTTGTGGCAATCCCGCCGGACATGCATACCTTAAAAAACTTTAGAGCTACTCATTTGAACGGTCTTTGTGTAGATCTCACCTTGGTAGATAAAAACGGAAATGAATTAGAAATGCCTTCCGGATTTGATGATTTTACAGAAAAAGCAAGCCTGTCTTGTCCGGATATTTCAGAGAACGGCAGAAAAAATGCATTATATTTGAAAAAGATTATGGAAGAAGTCGGTGGCACTTTTATGATAAAAAAACACCCCCTACACCCTTTCTGGATTATCCCATATAAAAGAGGCTTTATCATGAATAGATTAACTTTCTTAAAAGCCGTGTCCGCAGCAAGTCAGCAGGCACGGCTTTTAACTTCTGTTTCGATTTCTGCTAAAATTCAGTTCTTATAAAGACTTTGAATGGTTAAAGCAAATCAGTGCCACATCTCGCATTACACTTTCGGCCTTTCGGGTATCTACATTGCTGGCACTCATACAAAGTACAAATGGCCTCTCCGAAAGAACGATACCCATATCATGTATGAGATTTTCATCAAACCCCGTCTGATGGGCAATACTGAGTTTTTCACTGAAATAGTAAGGGATAATATTGGTTCGCTGGTGGCGTTTAAGAAGCTCCAGCATCTGGCCGGAAGCCTTATTTGAAATAAGCTGTCCCAAATATAATTTTCTGAACATATCCGCCACCTCTTTTACTGAGTGATAATTGTCAATGCCCGCATTTATCTTATCCCAATCAAAAAAGGCTCTGTTAATAACCGTATCATTAAACCCGTTTTTTCTTAATGTTTGATTTATATTATCCTTTTGCACCATTTTTAATAATATATTGAAAGCTACGTTGTCACTGATTGTAATCATTAAATTGTATAAATCACGTACATTGAGCTCCAGACCTTCGTGAAGAAAGCTGAGCACACCATAAGTAGGCTCTTCGATCTGCAGCCCTTTATAGTATTCCGAATCCGCCTTTTTTAATATGTACTTATCTTCTTGGTTCAGCTTCCCTGATTCCAATTGATTAAAAACTTCTATAAGGACCATTAATTTAGCGATACCGGAAGAAGGAAAAAGATCACAGTTTCCCGCAAAACATCCCATCCCAGTGGTCAAATCAATGTAATCTATTCCAATATTGCCCTTTAGACTTTCCAGCCTGTCTTCAATTTTGTTCAGTATCATAACTCTTTTATTCCTCCGGATTACTCTCAAATTCTTCCAGTCCATATTTTTTTATCTTTTCAAACAGGTTCGTTCTTCCGATGCCCAAATATTCTGCAGTTTTAATTCTTTGACCGTTATACTTCTTTAAAGCCTCCTGTATAATCTTTTTTTCATAAAACTCTTTTTGTTTCTTATACGTTCCGCAAACTGTGTCATCTTCATCTATTTCTGCATCCTCGTCCTCCTGAAATTCAATGTCTTCCGGTAAAATTATCTTTCCGTC
>ENA-UOOI01002358-UOOI01002358.1-fermentation-metagenome-genome-assembly--contig:-NODE-2358-length-16621-cov-4.228842_pt1 | contig 16621 bp, 6 predicted proteins | sample MGYA00245779_ERZ724027 | MGnify/ENA primary metagenome ERZ724027 (study PRJEB28704, sample SAMN03018318) | fermentation metagenome | biome: anthropogenic terrestrial biome; feature: soil; material...
TTTATCATTAAACAACAATTGGAATTTTCCCGGAGGATCTTCTGTTGGAGCCCATGGTGCAACCCAGTTTCTGGTTCTTATCCAAACTCTGTAGCTCCCTTTTTGGGCAACATTTAGAGTTGTTGTTGCGTCATGAACGGGAATGCCTAGTCCATGGGCCATCAAATAAGATGAACCTATTATGTCCATACTCTGTTGATCAACAACCCATCCTCCTTTGTCTGTAAAACTTTCAGCTTCAACAAAAAGATAGTGTGACGCCTGTCCATAAATGAAAGAAGATACAAGCAAAAACGCAAATGTTATTTTCCGCATATTAAAAATCAATCAATCAATTAAATAATGACTTAGAAGTATTCATTTATACCTATAAAAAATAAATATTATTTTCGTTTGTAAATTCACCAAATTCTCCATCCGGGAAAGGTTGGAGCATACTTTTCTTGATTAAATATTGCTTCGCTCTCTTTTACAAGATTAAAACCAGTATTTTCGCTAGTCCGGGTTTGCTTTAAATACAATATTTCATATGCGAACCATGCCAACCATTTATCATTTTTTTGTTTAAGAAATTTCTCCAATTCTAGTCTTCCATAAGGACTTAAGGTAACCATTGCATTCCCAATCGGTCTCCAGCCAAATGCAGCATCAGATTTAGTGCATCCATTTCCATAATTGGAAAAAAGAGTACTTAGTATTTTCGTGATTGTTTGCTTTTCATTTGTTGATAGTCTTGATGCCATTTGTTCAATTGCTTCACACGCTTGAATGTGTAAAGCTGGATTACTTTGTTCTTTTAAAATACTTTGAATATCTTGAATTACCCTAGAAAAGTCTTCATTTGACAGTAAAGGAATTATATTGATGAGACCTTTAAGAGCCCACCATCGTATTCTATAATCCTCATTAGAATCTTTAATTTTTGCTCTCAAGACAGCATACCGCACACTTGGCGTAATATTATTATTACTAGAAACAGCTCTAGTACATACTTCTCGAACCCAGATACATGAGTTGTTCGAACCATTTTTTAAACTATCAACTATTCCTAAATATTTAAAGTTCGATAATGTATTACTCGCGGCGATTTTAAGAGGAAAATTAGGAAACATGGATACTGACTTCAAAATTTCAGAAACAGAACCTAGATTATTGATATCTTTTAATGCTACAACAGCAGCAACTCTAACACTAGGTTCAGGATCAAATAATCCTTTCTCTATAATGGATATGTACTCTGGATCTTTTAAATATCCTAAAGTTAACAGACACTTTCGACGCACTAAAACATTTGAGTCATTAGATAATTTTGCAATTAAATTACTTTTAATTTTTAATTTCTTATTAATGACGTCTTCCAATGTTTGTAATCTAAGTTTCCAATCTTGAGCTGTTAAGCCTTGTTCACTCGTTGGCTCTAATGTATACTTTTCAATCCCATTATTATTCGGCCAAGTTATAACAGCTATTGGACTTACACCTCTTTTGGTATAAGTCTCCCATTTTGAAGATAATGGATCCGGAGTTCTAACAGTTAATTTTATTTTGGCACCTTCAATTTCTTTCAAAACCACATCTAAAGTTTTTCTTTGTTCATTAAAATCAGCAAGTTGTATCCATAGTTCATCAACTATTCCCTCCTTAATCCATTTTCTCCAATCCATATAGATCTTTCCGGTACCTGGAATGATTTTCCCCCACCAAGGCTGGGCATAGTCTGGTTCAACTGCATCAAGTATTACAGATAGTTTTTTATTGTTTTTATGTAATTGCAGACTCAGTTCTTGCAGAAAAATTGTTGTAAATTTACCTCTACATTTATACCAATGTAGTTTCTGAGATACTGATAATTTATCCTTACGCAAATCTACGTTAGGATATTTTTTATTGAACTCATCTACTACAGGTTGGTTATATCCAAATTCATCTTGATATCTTATTCCAAGGTTTTCAACATAGGTATAGAAATTTACCCCATCATAATTATTTTCGTTAATAGATTTCATCAACCGATTAATAATTATTTTCCTTGCTTCGGGATAACAAAAAGAAATAAGTCCGGGAGCTCTTCTTTGCCCCCATCTATCAATAGAAATCCATTCAGGATGTTTTATTCTTATACTATCTTCAATTAAATAAGGAGAAATAACACCAACATCAGGTTGAACGCCAGATTCATATAAAGCGGTGTATAGGAATATTTCCATTCCATGCTTCTTTGCTGCATTTATTGCTACACTCGAAATGCTATCTTGGTTATATATTCTCTCTGAGTATTGTTTGTAATCATAATTCTCTACTGATGTCCTGCCAAACTTAAAGTTTTTAAGCCAAATATCCTCTTGCCCACCTCTCCAATATAATCTCTTTATATCATATGTTTCTGACATCCATTCTATCATAGCTTCTACCGCTGCTTTCGAATCCACAGGTTCTTTATTCGTAGACCATAAATGATCCCCTGTACCGCAAAAAGCATACAATTTGATTGGAATAGAATCGTTCCTTACAGAACCATGTGATAATATAACATTAAGGACAATTAAAACACATACAAAAATGGGTCTAGGAAAAAAGCTTAGCCTACTTATTTTAATAATTATCATAATCCTTTGAATTAATTTTCATATGTGGACACTTAGGTTCACTTGATTTCTAGTTGTTTATATTTTAGTTTTTTGACATTCTTCTAATCGCCTTTGTTAAGTATTCCTTTTCCATGGACTTGTTGAGTAGAGGGAAACTGAGAATCTGCAAAACATCGTAGATTTAACGATCTACTTTCAGTTTATTAGTAATAATAGTCACCCTGCAATATGTAATGATTGCACAATAAAGCTGGATATTCACAGCGTTTATGGTAGTATATCGAAAAGATAGTACCCACCTCTATTAACAGAAATATAAACCGTCGGACTTTTTAAAGTGGACTTATTATTTAATTTATTAAGTTGTATTTAAAGTTATTACAAGTTGGAGAATTTTCATCAAAAATAAAAAGTGCTTTGAACAATGAAATTGCTAATTCTTGATGACCCAATCCGTTTGGATGAAATGGGTCATCCAATAATTTTGTTAGGGCTTCTCCTTGATATTTTTCTTGTAATTCAGTATTCCAGATTGTCCAGTTGTCCACAAGTATTACTTGATTTTTTTCCGCTACTTCACGTATTTTGATCACATATTTTTCTATTTCTTTTCGGTTAGAAACTTTGTCTATAATAATAGGCATTGGCGTTAATAAAATCGGAATAGCATTAATTTCACGAATTTTTATTATCAACTGTTTTATATTATTTTCAAACTGGTCAATAGGAAGATTAGCGGCATCATTGGTGCCAATCATCAAAATAACCACATCAGGTTGGAACCGTGTAACTCTTTCCTTAAAACCTTTCAATATATGTTGGCTGTTATTCCCGTTAATTGCTGTATTAATAATGAAATCTGTATATCTTGACATTTCCCAGCGGATACGTTCTGCAAAAATTTCTGGATACGACCTTAACCCATAGGTGTGTTTGGCACCATGCGTAATGCTGTTACCGATAAATAACCATAGAACGGGAATTTTATTATCAAATTTGGATTTTATTCTTTCCAGATCTTCGTTTGGAATTAACGTACTGTCAACAGAATTATTTTTTCCGATGTGTTGCTTTATACTTTTCTCAACCAAAATGTTATTGGGAGTAAGCGCAGTACTTGCTTTACTTTCTTTTTCTTCTTCTACCATTTTTTCGGTAGTCTTTATGTTAACCTGGCCTGTTATATATTGCTGCTTACATCCAGATAATGAAGGTTTTGAAGTAAATTCTAATCTGGAATTTAAAGGAATGATTACTTGATTGGGATCAGGTTTAAATATTTCGTTTTGGATTTGCGATTCCAAAAATAATAACTCTGGTTCGGATACAACAGACGAACCCTTAAATGAAAATATAAACATCAAAAAAATTAAATTGATGATTACTTTGGTTGTTAATTTGAAAAACATTTGGTTATTAATTATTTATTGTTTATTTATTAATTCTCAATCAGCAAAACAATTTCATGTGTAACTCGAGTGGATAAATATTTATATTCCACATTTTCATTAGGTTTGACAGTAAAGCGACAAAATAAGATAAAGGAATATCACTCATGTAGCGGAGCGGCTCATCTCAAAAATAATAGCCCCTATCCAACTGTTTGACACCGTGAACAATTTGGTGCGAATATCATTCAAACCATATCCTCGTTTGCCCTGACCAAACTTTCCTTCAACCTGATTGCGTTCTACCGCTTCTCGTCTTCTGTTGCGTTTCAAGTGTCTAGCCTTGATTCACTTTTGAGGGCTTTTTGGCCAGTGGCTCCTCGGTGTGCCAATTCCTTTCTCTTTAAAAAAACGTGGCTCCTCCTAGTGAGATAAATCTTGTCCATCTGAACAAGTGCTGCGTATTTTCCGATCAGTTGCCTAAAGCGTTCAACCTGTACCTGAAGATACTGACTTTTGTTGAAAGGAATTCCAGTCAAAAGGATCCATCCTGGCACAAATATTCAGTGAACTGATGTATATCTTCACGTCAAACTCTGTTTTTACCTTAGCTTTGCCACGAACTGTGAAGCGAACATGAGGCTGCTTAATGCTCTCGATACGGTGCTCTATTTGATGAATTATCTTCTTGTACGTTTATTCTTGTTGTTCCAGCAAATACAGGAGGAGAAAAAATAGTTTAATTGCTTTCTGTTAAAAGGTATCGGTTCATCTTTTCAATTATCCAACATCTTATTGATAATCAGTATACCCAGTTTCAGATAGTTGATCTTCTTTCAGGTGTCCGATTACCGGTTCAGTTCCAGCACGCTTGTGGAAGTACTTTCTCTCTTTATTCTTTCGATATGAGCTCAATGCTTTTGTCAAAGATTTGGGGATGTGGATAAGTGTATCCCTGACCTTACTCCTTCTCAGGTATCTTTTGTCGTAGATACTTTTTCTGGATTTTCTTTCCATCAACATCTTTACTTACTTAATACCCCGTCCAGTGTATATCCGTCAAATTCATTTCTAAAATTCTGGGCACCTACAATTACACCGGTAACGGTTCGTGTGATAGATACCTTGTTGTCAAACTCTCATAGTTCATGCTCTTTTCCTTTTCTGATGCATTGGACATTCACCTTGTTCAGGGAATAAACCTTATTCCTATCCTTCTTCTTTCGGGAAAACGCCCGCTTGTACAATTCATCCTTATAAATGTCAATTCTGGCACCCAGCTTTTTTCCCACATTGCGTACCTGACGTCCGGCTACATTGCGTACTTTCTTATCGGCTTTTCTGGCTTTATCCATGTTCCATGGGTGATTCCGGAAGCGTTGACCACAGGAAAGTTTCTTTAGGATTCGCCTGTAATTCTAGCGCATTTCCTACCCGTTCCTGTCGGCTATCTTTCATCATCTTTTGATAATCTTCTTGACCAGTTTATCATCCATGGGAAAGGTGATGTTCTTCTCCTGTACAGTGGTATCGATGTTGTTGTTCTAGTCTTTACCATTGAAGCAGATGCTCTCTTTTAAAATCAACTCAACCTCAACACTCTCTTTCCCGATGCTATGACAATAATAAACCAACTCTGATGCTTTACAAGGTACAAGAGGCTGGAACTCTTGTTCCCCGCAAAAGTATTGGACGTAATTGTTTTCACTACATTATTCCACCACGCTTTCATGAGAGGTTACAGATATGTTTCAGGATCAATAACCCGACCATCAAACGAATAGGCTTCGTAGGACGTCCGTTATCGGGACAATCCAAGGGTGAGTACCCCTTTTTCAAACATCTCCCTTTCTTAGTAAGAATGTGAATTAATTAATATTAATTTATATCCATTACCCAGACTTCATTTGAAACGTCTCCCCAGTTATCTTTAGGTCTAGAAATTAACCCTCCTACTAACCATAATTTATTATTAAATCCAACAATGGATGTGGCATGTCGTGGCTTCCAGAAAATCCCTTTTTGCTGTGTCCATGACACACCGTCTGAACTGTACCAAACATCATTAAGTAATTCTTTTTCTACATCAAAATCGCCAGCCATTATCCATAGCTTATTGTCAAAACTTGTTATTGAACCCCAAGTTCTAGAGGGCCACGGTGCATGGGATATTACTTTTGTCCAATTTATACCATCGCTTGTCTTCCAGACATCATTGTATGCATAACTATCAAGAATACTTCCCCCGTAAATATAAAGTTCATCATTCAATATTGCTGACCCACTGACTAATCCACGAGGTGCCCATTTTGCAAATTCAACTTCTTGATTCCAATGTACTCCATCAGTTGTTGACCAAATATCATTATACTTATCACGCATCTCATTTCCTGCTGAAAAGACAATACGTACACCGCCCATTACCCATATTTTACCTTTGAAACTAACAATATAAGGAAAATATCTCTCTCCCCATGGAGCTTTTTCTGTGATTTTATTCCAATGCACACCATCTTCTGTATTCCATACATCTGTGTTTTGATCTCCTCCTATCACCCAAAGTTTATCATCATACACGACACACCCAAATCCATGTCGTCCAGACCAAGGAGCATTTCCTTTTGATTCCCAATGGATACCATCAGATGTACACCATATTTGAGATGTCCAATAATTCTTCACACCATCTGATGTGTAGGTTGCTTTATCGTTGTCATATTTTCCTAGCCAACCACTTAACAGCCACATCTTATTTTTAAAAACAACTAACGAGTGACCATCCGTTTTTAGAAATGGAGCCGCCCCGTTTTCAATCACCTTCCTCCACGGACTTCGTTTAACGGTCACCAAAAAGTCTTTTTTATTTCCATCACTTGTTTTTACTGTATATTTTTGTGGAATTGTAAAATCTATATATGAACCGCTCGTCGGGCTTATGGAAGCATTATCAGACATGATGATATTAGTTTTTATTTGAGAGACATCCGTTTCATAAGGAACATAAATAAAAATGCTATCTTCATTCTGTTCAAATATTTGTTCGGTTCCGACAAGTTGAAAATTTTCAATTCCAAAATTTTCACAGTTTTTTTTATTTTGGCAACTTGTGAAAAGCACGAACACTGAAATAATAATTTGTGTGATACTTTTAAACTTACTTTTCATTACAATCATTTTTTAATAATTTGTTACTTTTTTATTGCACATTATTTATAGATTTGTTATTATTACTCATTAGGTGCACATTTTCAATTCTATTATGATAGAATTATTTTTTATATCTCTAATTTTCATTATGCTTTCCATTTCCAGTAAAGAGGAAAAATGTGATAGAGATAAATCGTCAACCCTTATCCACTTTTGCCTTAATCAAACGTTCTTTCAATCTGGTTGTGTTCTTCCTCTTCTCACCACTCACTACGATTTTGATAGTAGGTTTTATTTTCTTTGCTGGTTTTCGTCTCATTACCGTTACATTCAGATACACCTATCGGGAAACGTCTCTGTATACAAGGAGTTTATCTTTAACACCCAGCTTTGAAAATAACTTTAATCAATTCTTGTGCCCTCAGACGGCTCTCATTCAATAGGTCAGGGTGCGCGAGGTGCTTGATTTCCGCATAACAGAAGAGTAACATTCAGGTGAAACTTCTCTTTTATTACCAAGATTTGAGTCGCAATCATTATCTCTGACCTCTTTGGCATGTTTGTCTTTACACCGTTTTACAACATTATTCCCATTGTATCAAATCATCTATCAAAGATTTAAAAACATTCAGATCAATTTACTTTCTGATGGAAACCAACAGTGAAGGAATCATTACTTGTTCATAGGTGAAGATCTCGTGCCCAAGAAAATATTTTTGAAAACCTCCATCAGTTATTTTCAAGGAAGATTTAACTACTTGAGCAAAAAACGATCGTGTTTGAGGTTTCCATATAACGGATAAAACAGGGTTGGTTATCTTCCGACCGGATGATAATATGGGCTTTGATACCACCCTTCTTCTTCCCATTATCAGGGGTTTCGCCCTACGCCTTTCAAAATATTCCTGAACAGCGTTGTCGTGGTTGAATCCATGATGTAAAGCTGTTTCATATCCTTTTAACTTAAGTTGCTGTCCGCGAAACTACCGGAATAATGTTGGCAGGTATCATAATAGGTCTGGGCAAAGATATCAGGTGTGCGACGCGCATTGGCTTCTGAAAGAGTGCTACGAGGCCTAGGTGCCAGAGCCAATGTGTATTGGAGAGTAAGCCCAATACGGTCTCAAGAATAGAGTCTTAGCCATCGAAAGCAACAAACAACATCACAACAATATGTTTATGGCTGGTGAATCGCATCATATATTTGTCAGCTCCCAACGCTTTGGAAACCTTTGATACTTTTGAGTGTCCAATAAATTTAACAACTGTGTAAAAATCGGCTGTCCGTTAAATTTATACCTTTGCCTATTTTGGTTATCCTTTTTTGTGTTGCAACAGTATAGGTAAACCTTCTGGAGAAATTATCGAAAAGGGTTCCCCTTCATTTTAGCGAATATTTTTTACCGGACACCAATTAGTAAAAATATACAGAGTTTTGTTAATTATTTTGTAGGCCTTAAGTAAAATAGCAAACAGTTTCAATTACAAATTCTATTTAAATATGAACGAATATATATCCGCATCGCTCATTTTTATTTCCATCACGACTGGTTTATTCTTGAATTGAGCTGGCTTTCCCTCCTTAAATCCGACCTTTCTGTCAATTTTATCTCCAAATAACTCATAACTATTTATTTCGTTGCCCTCTTCGTCTTTAATTTTTATGTATATATATCCAATAGCTGATGTTGAAAAATTTATAAATAATTCTTCGCCTTCAAAAATAAATGGTTTTGTTGTCAATATTTGAGGTTTATATGTGGCGTTATAAGATACAAAACCATCGATACGCATGGTATAACGGTATAACTCTGCTGGTATCCCCGCCCAGTGATTTGCATTCATGTACATTGATATTTCATTATCTGTGCCCGGAAAACTACCAGGTGTTTCTATCATTCCGACAGCAGGAAAACAATCTCCATAAACCCAGTTATTGGGTTCTTCCGGACCTGGACGATGAATAGCCTCGTCATATCGTTTCCATATATAGCCGTCACGTGAAGTCATAAATAAGCAATCTGTTGTTGCCAAACCATATCGAGGCGAAATTTTGTATCGTTCAAATCTTTTTTGTCTACCTGCCAATTTATCGAATGTATCTGTCCATTCTTTGCGTTCAACATATCGTGATGGAAATCCGACAAAAACATGTCTGTTTCTGTAGTATTGAGAAACACAGTTGGTATATAACGGGTAATCGTCAGCATCGCCAAAATTGAGAAGTTTGGGCTCACTCCAATTTTTACAATCTTCTGACTCTATATAACGTATATCTCTGATACCAGTCCATGGGGAGTTTTGAATTAACATGTCATGAAAACCTCTTATATAACCCTTATATTTTTTACTTTTTGCATCCCAAAGTATTACATTAACAGAATCGAATTGACCTTTATTTGTTAATAGCCATCCTCTTTTAAAATTTATTCCATCTGAGCTGATGAAACACCAAAGGCCACCTTTACCCGAAGAAATTCCCTTATATTTTTCTTGTGCAGGACACACCGGATTTTTATCAATGAATACAAGGAAATTATCAAATGAATTATCATTTGAATCAAGAATAATATTATTTTCTTTTGAACCATTAAATTCACGGAGGCCGAGTTTTGGCTTTACCCAACTAATACCGTCTTTGCTTTCTGCATAACATACTTTTATACCAGATGTAGTATGCTTAGTCTTGTCAGAGCTGATCATGGTCCAACCGAGGTAATACATGCGATACAAGCCGTTATCCGAAATTAGATTATGAAAATCGCAACCGTCACCTTCCCATGGTTCATTATGCGTAATAACACTTTCTCGCCTTACAAATTGGTGAATTTTAGGCTTAGCAGTTGTTTTAGAAACATCAATCATCGTTTCGTCCCAGAAAAATTCTCGGTTGTTTTTAATATTTATCACTTCATTGTTCCCTAGTTTATTTTGAGCTAGAGCACTGGTGATTAAAAATCCTAAGAATATGAACGTGATGATGAACTTACTAATAATTTTTTTCATGTTACTTTTATTTAATAAATGATAAAAAGAATTTTTAATAACCAGGAGTTTGTTCTATCGAGGGATCATCTGCAAGCGTATTTACATCTATTGGCCATAACACTTTATAAGCTTCGGTTGCATAATCTAAAATTGGCTCTGTAGTCCCATAACTTGCTGCACTAGAGAATACCAAAGGTCTTCCCGATGCATCCTGCATACGACGTACATCAAACCATCTTTTTCCTTCAAATACAAATTCCTTGTCCCGTTCATACAAAATGGCTAATTCATTGGTTGCAAAATCACTGTTAGAATAAGCATGTATGTCAGGATTGTAATGGGCGCCATAAGCTCTTTTACGTACCTGGTTGATGTAAGGTGAAGGATCATTTCCCTGCTTATTTTCTAATTCGGCCATCATCAATAATGCCTCGGAGTAACGGAATATGGGAAGATCTGTTACAAATGAACGAATTCCATTGTCATTAATAATCCCAATGAACTTTCTCAAAATAAGTCCTTTACCAATTACTTGATGATTGTTATCATGTCTATAAAAATCAAGAAAGGTAACATCTTTTCTTGAATCACCGATCTGATATCTTTCAAATAATTCAAATTTGTATTCATTATTCATGGTAGTAGTTATAGAACTTACTTCCAAAGTATCTGCCATCAGTTTTCCTTCTTTGCTGTAAAACAAATTTTCAAAAGTCCATGACCGAGGTATAAATTCACCTATAAAACTACAACTTGCCTCGCCATCTATAAACCTGATGCCAAAAATAGTCTCATTATTTTCTTTATTATCATATTCAAATATATCGCTAAACTTATCTAATAGGCTGAATTTTCCAGTTAATTGGACCAAAGCATCTTTAGCAGTTTGGATGTCAGAACTTGAAGGAGTTTGATCACCATCAGTTACTTTTGCCGACCATAAAAAGATTTCTGCTTTGAGCATTAATGTAGCGCCTTTTGACCATAATGAGTTAGACTTGACTGTAAAGTCAGAAGCAAAATATTGATCTGATTTCGCAACATCTGATTTGATGAAATCCAAAGTTTGTTTGGGTGTTGCTCTTGGTACGTAAAAATCGGATGCATTTATAACGCCATCCATTACTGTTGGTTTATCAATGATAGGTACTCCACCATAAGTTCTGTAAAGCATAAAATAATAATAAGCACGAATGCCATATGCTTGTCCCAAGAAATATCCCCTGTCATTTGTCGATAAAAATTCACATCCATTTTCTACCTGATTAATAAAATTATTTACCTTCAAGATAGGTCCATAATATCCTGCCCAGTTTGAATATCCGGTAAGATCCTTTGTGAATGTGTTCATTTTATAAGGACTACTATACACAACAGAAATACCCAATGAGTTCATTGACTCTACTTGAGTCCCCCCCCTTACTTCTCCCAAAAAATATAAGCGTTGATAAAGACCGCGAATATCGTTATGAAGGCTTAACATATTACCATCTACCTGAGAGGTATTTTTCCAAAAATTACCGCTTGCAAAATTATCTATGGGCGCTAGGTCTAAACTGTCGCACGAATAAAAAAAGAGAGCGGATATAAAACTGATAATAATAATACGTTTCATATTTAAAATATTTATTAATTTTTTAATTAAAATTTTAATGATGCACCGAAAATGAAGGTCCTGGGTATTGGCCATCCTGTACTAACTCTACCGCCAACTTCAGGAGTATATGTCATAGATTTGGAGAGATAACCCAAATTTTGACCAGTAATGGACAACTGAATGCCAGATGAACCGATTTTTTGTAACCATTCTTTGTTCATGTCGTATGTTAATGATACTTCTCTAAAACTCAAATAACTGGCATCGGTAATAAATAAGCCGTTATCTGACCGATAATAATTTCTTTTCCCAGATGAATCATCCAAATCATATCTAGGCCATTTGGCATTCGGGTTTTCAGGAGTCCACGTATCTTTTATTAATGTGAGGTTATTCATTGTGCCATTCGCTTGTGCGGTAAACCACTTTAGTGTGAAATCTTCTTGAACATGTCCCAACGCATAGTCAAGCCTTACGTATAAACCGAATCCTTTCCATGAGAGCGAGCTGGTAATCCCTCCTATAAAAGGGGGAATTGTATTTCCCATATATACCTTATCATAGATGTCAATAGTATCATCTCCGTTTACATCTTTCCAGTTCACATCACCTGGCGAAATGGGCCATCCACTGGCTTTTTGTTCATCTGTAAATTGATTCCAGATATCGGGACCGTATAAAGGATAACCATATCCCAGATCACGATCAGCATTAGTTTTATCAATACGATTTGCGGCGGCAGCTGAAACTTCCTCCTCGTTTGAATATATACCTAAAGGCTTGTATCCGTATACATCCCCAGGTCTTTGTCCTTCCTGATAACCGCCTACCCATATCAATTCATCTCCCTTTCCCGAATAAACTTGAAATGCGCCTTGTCTGTTTCGTTCAAGACCGTTATACGGTAGCTTAATGATTGTTGATTTATTGTAAGCAAGATTTAAATCAACATTCCAATTCCAGTCTGAACGTTGTAATATCTTGAAACCCATCTCCAACTCTACCCCCTTATTGTTTAATGTGCCATTATTAGTACGTATGCTGGTTATTCCTGAACTCCCTGGAAGCGGAATGTTCGCATATTTATCCAAAGTGGTACGGGTATACCATGTGAAATTTGTATTTATCCGATTTTCGAGAAAACTGATATCTAGTCCTGTTTCAAATGTACGGGAACGTTCCCAACGCATATTTGGATTTGGCAGGGATGATAAATTAAAACCGGATTTTCCATTATAGGTAATAGGTAAATAATTACCCTGTAATTCGTATGTTCCAATACCGGATACATTTCCATTCAATCCGAAACTGGTTCTGAGTTTTGCAAAAGAAATCCCTTCGGATAAATTTTTCATAAATGGCTCATTCGTGAAAACCCATCCAGCGGAAATACCCGGGAAAAATCCCCAGCGATTATTGATTAATCTTGAGTATCCATCGCGACGGAATGTAGCTGAGAGCAAATATTTATCTAAATAATCATAATTTAACCTGCCAAGGAATGATAAAATTCGCTCCTGCGAATGCGAAGAGTTAATACTTCGCTTATTTGCTTCCATCGATGTGTAATTCAGACTTGCAAAATCGTCGGTAGGAGCACCTGAACCAGATGCTGAAATTGCTTTATATTCTTCGTCGTAATATTCGGAACCTGCTAGAATATCAAAATGATGATTTACAAAAGAAAATTTATAGTCAACAATTGCATTATACATCTGGCGGAAAGACTCATTAAACGAAGCTGATGAAGATCGCGTCCTGTTCCATGTATTTGGTGATCCCAGATAGTCTCTATTAAATGCTTCGTTTACATATTTATCGAATAACCAAGTTGCATTTAGTTTTAAGGACAGGTCCTTCATAATATCAATTGTAAATGATTGTCCCAAAGAAAGTTTGTGATTGTTATTATCTCTCCATATACGGTCAATATTTGCTAGAGGATTTCCATCACCAGCACTCAGGCCAACTAATAATTCACCATTCGTATTCGTTCCTCTGAATGTTGGTGGTAACCCCCTGACTCGTGCAAAATAGTTATTTTCACCTGAAAAAGGAATTTCTGTAAAATACTTTGCTTTTGTAAAACTAAGATTTGAAGATGAAGTCAACCAGTTGGTGATTTTATGGTCACCATTAAAAGTACCTGATATTCGTTGATAAAAAGTACCAATCTTTGGCATACCCTCTGCATTATAGAACCCCAATCCCGCATAATAATGACCTTTGTCATTTCCTCCGGATAATGATAAATTATAATCCTGTGTAACAGCAGGATTTCGATAAAGATTTTTATCCCAATCAAATTCCTTGTATATGAGTTCGTCTCCATAAACAGGATCAATCATGGATTTCCAACCTTCCTTCAGTAAGAAACGAGTGTCATCTCTCAGTATCATGGTGCTATAAATTGCTCTTGGATCTTTCCTTCCGTCGAGAGGTGTGTCAGGATTGGCAGGATCCCAATATAAATTGCCTGTACCGTAATGTCCGACATTTTTAAGCCAACTCTCTGATATCCAGCCTTTCCAATTGCCGTTCTGATCTTGCCATACTCTACCTGTATTTTTTGCTGCAAGTCTTGACCAGTATATAAAATCACCTGCGTTTAAGAGTTCATAAGGCTGATTCATATAATTCAAACCTATTTTTGTATTGACAACTATTTCTGTACGTCCTGACTTTCCTGATTTTGTAGTTATCAAAACAACGCCATTATTGGCGCGAGCACCATAAATAGCAGTTGCTCCAGCATCTTTCAGCACTTCCATTGATTCGATATCCATAGGATTTATATCCTGTAAACTGCTCCTTACCATCCCATCAACCAAAATCAAAGGGGAACCTGATCCATCCAAATTCGTACCCCCCCGAAGAACTATTTGAGGCGCAGTCATTGGATTACCATTACTTTGGATAACTCTAAGCCCCGAAACAGTGCCCGATAATGCTTGAGCAGGATTAGAATATACCCCTACTTTGAAAGTTTCTTCTTTTATTGAAGAAATCGAATTGGTCAATTTAGATCGTGACCGAGTACCACCATAACCAGTGATTACTATTTCATCAATTAGTTGTGTATCTTCCTTCATGGTTAGATTAATCTCGGTTTGGTTTCCAACTGGAATTTCGTATTTCAAAAAACCCACAAACGAAAACACCAACACTGTATTATCGTTTGGAACAGCAATTGAAAACATTCCATCTGAACTTGTTACTACGCCTGTTGATGTGCCTTTTATAAGAACATTAACTCCGGGAAGTGGATTCCCGCTTATATCTGTAATCTTACCTGAAATTTGTTTTTGTAGCTGTTGCACTAAATTATTTTCTTGAACAATTCGTTCGATCACTTTTACGGGTAGCTTATTTTTTTGTTCATAAACAGAAGTTGTTCTTGAGTAGATTGCGAATTCTTTTAAATAACTCTTTGAAGCTGAGGAAAAAACTATACAGACAAATAAAAAAAATAAGGTTATTCTCGTAATTTTCAGCAAGTATTTTAAATCATTAACGAGAGTTTTGTTATTAATTAAATTTTTATTCATATCTTTGTTCAGTATTAATTATTAATAATCTTGGTAATTAAATTCAATTTAGCCGATCAGTACCTATAGTATAGTTCGGCTTTTTTATTTATTAATCTGTAACATAGGCTTTTAGTTTTAATTGGGTTAATAGAAAATAACACTTTTGGCGAATAATTAACAAGTGATGCGTTTAATACTTTTAAATTGTTGTATATCGTATAGTTAGGCATTTCTTGAGTATGAAAACCTCATCTCATACTGTGAGTAGTCCACATATCCCTTGTCAAGGTAGAAGAAAGAATCTTCGGGAAGATTTACCTCCTTGAAAAAAAGATCATCGTGTTTTTCAGTTTTCATATAATGGATAAAAAAGGGTTGGTTATATTCCGAATTAATGATGGTATGGGCTTTGATACTACCCTTATTCTTACCATTATCAAGGTTCCGACCTACGCCTTTCAGAATATTCCTGAATTGTTTGTTATTGTGGTGGAATCCATGATGTAAAGCCGCTGCATATCCTGTTTACTTAAACTGCTGTCCGCTAAAATTTTGTGCCTTTGCAAATGTTGGTTATCCTTTTTTGTGTTGCAACAGTAAAGGTGAATCTTTTGGGGGAATTACCGAAAGAGGTTTTTTTCATTTTAGCGAATATTATTTACCAGACACTGATGATAATTTTATACGAAAATAAGTTTTAATAAAAAAATTATGAATTATTGCGTTTTATTACTGATTATTTGCGAAAAATACAGCTGGTATTATGTTAATTATTGAAATTTAAGACTGTCTCATGTTCGGGAATTCTTAACAATTATTGTTGATCATCCTTAAGCGGCTTTTGGCTGCGAAAAGGATGTTTCCCATCTTCTGTTTCTCCGAATCGACTTTAGGGTATTGTGTCTCGAGCCCTGTCATGCCCTGTTCATTAAACCTGCGTTTCCATTTATGAAACAACGATTGCGACAGATTATACTTTCGAAGCATAGGTCGTAATCCATTAACATCAACTTCCTGAATAATCTTAAGCTTCCGATCTTTGTTCTATTGACGCCTTTCTTTGCATAATTTTACAAAATTAAAGTGTCAAACTGATTTGCCAAATTTATTTCATGTTTTTGGGGGTTAATACTTAATTAATCTGAAAGCAAGAGAGCTGATGTAGTTTTCTCATTGCCTCCTTCCATATACAAAACTAAGTAACACAAAGGGTTGCTGGTAAAGCCCTTTTGCAACACATTTCACACACAAAAAAATAAAATAATAGAAATTAAAATATTTTAATGTTTAAAGGAAACGGTTTTCTTGTATTCAATTCAGATAATTCGCGAAATATTTGTGATAAAATGCGAAAAATAACACGGTCGTAATGCTAAAAAAAGA
>ENA-UOOI01002359-UOOI01002359.1-fermentation-metagenome-genome-assembly--contig:-NODE-2359-length-16617-cov-4.572395_pt1 | contig 16617 bp, 15 predicted proteins | sample MGYA00245779_ERZ724027 | MGnify/ENA primary metagenome ERZ724027 (study PRJEB28704, sample SAMN03018318) | fermentation metagenome | biome: anthropogenic terrestrial biome; feature: soil; material...
ACGCCATGCGCGACGTGACGCGCGGCGGCCTCGGCACGGTGCTGAACGAGTTCGCCTCCTCTTCCGGTTGCCGCATCGAGCTTACGGAAGAATCCATCCCCGTGTCGGAACAGGTGCGGGCGTTCTGCGGCCTTCTCGGCCTCGACCCGCTTTACATGGGCAACGAGGGCAAGATGATCGCCGTCGTCCCGGCGGAAGACGCGGAAAAGGCGCTTTCCTGTCTGCGCGGCAGCCGATACGGGCAGAACGCCGCGGCCGTCGGGCGCGTCGTATCCGGGGACGGGAGCGCGGTGCTGCTGAAAACGCCGGTCGGCGGGCTGCGCGTCGTCGGCCCGCTGTACGGGGAAGGGCTGCCGCGCATCTGCTGAGGCGGCGTCCCGCCGGGCGGGTCCGGCCGTCCGGATCGAAAATGCGGTTCTGACCGTGGCGAGCCCCCGAATATATTTAAAACGTCCGGACAAAATCCGTCCGGAATCTGCGCCGGGGGCTGATGGTATGGAAGAGAAGCAGGAGAGCGATTTCCGCACGTTTCGCGGGTATCAGATTCTGAACCGGGAGGCCGGCCTTCTGACCTCCGCGATGGAGGATTATCTCGAGATGATCTATCGCCAGTGCCGGCAGAACGGCTATTCCCGCGTGGGAAAGCTGTCCGCGCTGCTGCATGTGAAGCCGTCCTCCGCTTCCAAGATGATCTTCAAGCTCGCCGACATGGGGTACGTCCGGTACGACCGGTACGAGATCATCCGCCTGACGGAAAGCGGCGAGACGGCGGGCGAATACCTTTTACATAGACATCGGGTGATCGAGAAATTCCTGCGGGCCGTCGGCAGCAAAAACGTGCTGGAGGAAACGGAGCTCATCGAGCATTCGCTGGGGTATTTTACGGTGGAAAGCCTCGGCGACCTCCTCGAGTTTTTCCGCTCCGACGGCGGGCTGCAGGAGAGATACCGCGCTTTCCGCGCCGAAAGGCAGAAGGGGCGCAAAGAGTGAAACCGGATGGAAGCCGAGGCGATTTGAACGAAACAACAGAACCTTGCCGGCCACCTGCTGGCCCTTTTCACCGCCCTCGCGTGGGGCATGACTTTTATTTCGACAAAGATCCTTCTGAACAGCTTCACGCCGGTCGAGATCCTTTTCATCCGGTTCACGACGGCCTTTTTCGCGCTGTGGCTTGTCTGCCCGCACCGGCTGAAGGTCCAGCCGCGCAGCCGCGAAAAATACTTCGCCGCCGCCGGCCTGTGCGGCACGACGCTCTACTATCTGCTTGAAAATATCGCGCTCACGTATACGACGGCGTCGAACGTCGGCGTTCTGCTCTCCGTCATCCCGTTTTTCACGGCCCTGCTTTCCCGCATTGCGACGGGGGAAAAGCTGCGGCTGCCGTTTTTCGTCGGCTGCCTGATCGCCATGGCGGGGATCGTGCTGATCGAGATGAACGGCCGGCAGCTCAGGCTCAACCCGGCGGGCGATCTTCTGGCGGTCCTTGCGGCGCTCGTCTGGGCGGTGTATTCGATCCTGGTCAAGAAGATCAGTACATACGGGTACCGCACCGTACAGACAACGAGGCGCACGTTTTGCTACGGCGTTCTGTTCATGGTGCCCGTCCTGTTCTTTTCCGGCGCCAGGGCGGACGCCCTCCTCTTTGCGCGGCTGGCCGAGCCGGTGAACCTTGCGAACCTGGCGTTTCTCGGCCTGGTCGCCTCGGCGGTCTGCTTTGTCACGTGGAACCTGGCGGTCAAACTGCTGGGCCCGGTTCGGACAAGCGTCTACACGTACCTCGGGCCGGTCGTCACCATTTCCGCGTCCGCGCTGATTCTGCACGAGAGAATCACCCCGCTCATCGTCGCGGGCACGGCGCTGGTGCTGACGGGCCTGCTGATCTCCCAAAATCTTTTTTCGAAGCTGAGACACGCGCCGACAGGCTGAGCCCGCGCGCGTTTTTTCATATTTTCTCTGCCGGTTCCATATGGATGTTCTACAGGGAAAGGAGAGGATTCCATGCCGGACGGATTGGTCCCTTTCCGGCTTCCCCCCGGTCTGGAACTCGGATGCGCGACGGCCGCGACGCAGATCGAGGGAGGTTCCACCGACAATTCCTGGCATGCCTGGGCGGCGAAGCGCGGCAGGGTCAGGGACGGCGCTTCCCCGGCCCGCGCCAACCGCCACTGGGAACTGTACGGGCAGGACATCCGTCTGATGGCCCGGATGGGCATCCGGCAGTACCGAATGAGCGTCGAATGGAGCCGCATTGAGCCGGAGCGGGGCAGATTCGACGAAAAAGCGATGGATCATTACCGCGCGGAGATCGAGCGCCTGCTCCAGTGCGGGATCCATCCGCTGGTGACGCTCCATCATTTTTCAAACCCGATGTGGTTCGAGCGGGCGGGGGCCTTTGAAAAGGCCTCCTGCGTCCCGGCTTTTCTGAAATACGTGACCTACACGGTGGAGCACCTGAAGGACCTTTGCACGGATTTCGTCACCATCAACGAGCCGAATGTCTACGCGACGGAGGGCTACCTCTACGGCGTCTGGCCGCCCGGCAGGAAAAATGTGTTTTCCGCGCTGCGCGTGATGCGCAATCTGGCCCTGTGCCATCTCGCGGCCTACCGGGAGATCCACCGCATCTGCCCGGAGGCGAAGGTCGGCTTCGCCAATCATCTGCGCGTTTTCACCGGGTTCGGGAAAAATCCGCTCTACGCGCTGGAAGCGCGGATCATCCGCTACTTTTTTCAGGACGCGCTCACCGAGTCCATGTCGCGGGGCAGGCTCGTTTTTCCGCTCGGATGCGGCGCCCCGTACGGAACGGGCAGGTTTTACGATTATATCGGCATCAATTACTATTCGCGCAGCGCCGTCCGGCACTTCCGCTCTTTCCCCACGCCGGGCCGCCCCGTGAACGACCTCGGGTGGGAAATCTACCCCGAGGGCATTTTGCTGCTCTGCCGCGAGCAGTACGAAAAATACAAAGCCCCGATCTGGATCACGGAGAACGGGACCTGTGATCGGGAGGACCGTTTCCGCGCGCGGTTCGTCTACGACCATCTCCGGCGGATCGCCATGAGCGGCCTGCCGGTGGAGCGGTATTATTACTGGACGTTCCTCGACAATTTCGAGTGGGCCGAGGGGGAGAGCGCCCCGTTCGGCCTTGTGAAATGCGATTTCGCCACGCAGAAGCGCACCGTGCGCCGCAGCGGCGAGTTCTACGCCGGGATGTGCAGAACGCATCAGGTCACGCGCGGCATGATCGCCCGCTACCTGCGGCGGGGTGCCCCCGCCCGGCGTGCCGCCGGTGTCGGTCCCCGCCGTTCAGAGCGGGAAACTTGAATCGCCTGTTTTGGCGGGAGAGTCCGGGGCCGCTCCCGCCGGCGTTTTATCTTCGGGAGCTTCCCCATACTCTCGCGCCGGCCGCAGCCCGGGAGTTTCATTTCGCTAGACGGCGCGGCCTGGGAGCGGACACAGTCCGCTTTCCGTCAGGCGGTACACCTTGTCGCAGACCTCGGCGATATACTTCCGGTCGTGCGAGACGCTGATGATCGCGCCCCCGAACGCTTTCAGCGCGCTGCGGACGACCGGCCCGGAAAGCGGGGAGAAATTGCGCGTCGGTTCGTCCAGCAGAAGCACGTCGCACCGCAGGAGGATCATGCGGAGAAACAGCAGCTTTGCCTTCTGCCCGCCGGAGAGCCCGCGCGCCGGGTGCTCCATTTCGTCCGCGGTGTATTGCATGCTGCCGAGGAAGGTGCGGATCTTCGACGTCTCTTCCCGGTCGCCGGTGCGGGACAGGAATTCCACGGGGGTGGCGCCGGTGTCGAGCAGCTCCGCATAATCCTGCGGCATGTACCCGGCGCGGATGTCGTCCCGCTCCCGCAGGACCTGCGCGATCCGGCGGAACAGGGTCGTTTTGCCCGCACCGTTTTTCCCGACGATGCAGATCTTTTCCGGCCCGGTCACACGCAGGCGGATGTCCCGCGACAGCGTCCGCCCCTGCACGGAGAGTTCGTCCAGGCGGAAATCCAGGACGGTCTTGCCGTTCGGGATTGCGATGTCCTCTGGGAACCGAATCCGGATGGGGTCCTCGGTGTCCGGGACCCGCGCGCCGCCTTCGTGCTCGCGCTTCAGCCGCCTCCCCATGGATTTCACGGCCTTCATCTTTTTTTTCAGCAGCTTGCCGCCGTGCGGGTCCTGCCGGGAGATCGTCTCCTGGCGGTGCTCCACCTTCGACCGGATCTGCAAAAATTTCTGTTGCTGTTTTTCGTATTCGGCCTGTTCTTTGCGCGCGACCTGCCCCTGGTGTTTGAACAGCGCGGGCCGCTCCTGCGCGTACTGCCGGTAGGGCGTGCGCGACACGGTCCAGCGCGGAAGGGCCTTCCGCCGCACCTGCTCGAGGTGGACGACGACGTTCGCCGTCCGTTCCATCAGCGTCTCGTCGTGCGAGACGTAGAGCGCCGGCAGCCCGCAGGTGTTCAGAAAGGTTTCCAGCCAGGCGAGCGTCTCGAGGTCGAGGTCGTTCGACGGCTCGTCCAGCAGAAGGATGTCCGGGCGGCCCGCCAGGATTCTGGCGAACTGGACCCTGACCTTTTCCCCGCCGGAAAGCGAGCCCATTATCTGCCCGGAGCGCAGAAAAGCCGGTTTCAGGCCCAGCGCGAGCGCGGCGCCGGAGAGCTCCGCGGAATCGTCCGGAGAGCCGGGAAGCCCTTCGCGGCAGAAGTCCCGCACGGTTTGGTCCTCCGCCCGCTCCGGCAGTTCCTGCCACAAATATCCGAGCGTGAGGCCGTTTTTCAGGATTTTCCCGGTGTAGTCGGCGTAACTTTCCACAAGCGTTTCGTCGTAGATCAGCTTCAGGAGCGTGGATTTCCCGTCCCCCTCTTCACCGATGAGGACCGCGCGGTCCCCGGGATGCAGCGTGAAGGAAAAGTCGTTTAAAAGGACGCGCCCGTCCTTGCGATGGGTGATGGTCAGGTGGCTGATTTGCAGCATTGAAATTTCTCCTCCAAAATAAAAAATCTGCCCGCCGGTCGAACCGGAAAGCAGACTTTCTCACGGCGGAAAACGTGCCGTTGCCATGGATGCGGCACTTTCAGCGCAGAAATCTGTTTTCCGGCAACGGATAAAGACAGCCCGGCCCGGCGGGCGTTCCGTTTCCCCAAAAACAGATTATTTGCGCATCTTCTCACCCGATCTTTCAGTTGATAGCAGCAGTATAGCACATTCCCGACTTTTTGTCGAGGGGCGGAGACATGGCGCCGAGATTGACAAACGAGGGAGAGGGGAGTACCATAATACGGTAATACCGGCATGACCGTATCAATCTTGACGGTGGGCGTGGAAATGAAAACCGGAGTGGAAAACTTTTTATACGGCGACGGATCGGCGCAGGCGGGGCCGCGGTCTCCCGGCAGGGGAAGAGACGCATGAACGCTTTTTCCGTTGTCGACCATGTGCTTGTCCTTTTTCTGCTGATGGGCATGGGACTGCTTCTGTCGGCGGTCCATTTTGTCAATGAGGAAGGCGAACGGCAGATTTCGCGCATCCTGTGCTATCTTGTCTCCCCCTGTCTGATCCTCAACAGCTTCCAGATGCAGTTTTCCAGCTCGGCGGCGTCCGCCTTTTTGGCGGCGGCCCTCGCAGCTGCCGGAATTCATCTGGGGTCGGCGCTGCTCGGGGCGGTGCTGTTCCGCAGGAAAAAACTAGGGGAGCGGGCCGCCGTCATGCAGTTCGCGACCACTTATTCCAACTGCGGTTTCATGGGCCTGCCGATTCTTCAGACCATCGGCGGCCAGATGGGGGTTTTCCTCGGGACCGCTTACATAGGCGTTTTCAATCTTTTCTGCTGGACCCACGGCATCGGCCTCTACGGCGGAAAGGTCGGCCCCGCCGATCTGCGCCGGGTGTTCGCCAACCCGAACATCGTCGCGATCGCGGTCAGCCTGGTGCTGTTTTTCGGCCGCATTACGCTGCCGGCGCCGCTCAGGGAAGGGATCGGCTACGTGGCGCAGATCAATACGGCGCTCGCCATGATCCTCGTCGGCACGCAGCTCGCGGGGGCGCGGGTCCGGGAACTCGTCGGCAGCCTGCAGGTCTGGGCGGTGGTGGGGCTGCGCAATCTGTTTTTGCCGCTGGCCCTGCTGGCGGTGCTTTTTGCGGCGGGCGTCCGCGGCACTTTGCTGATGTGCTGCGTTTTGCCCGTCGCCTGCCCCGCCGCGAGCTATACCGTCATTTTCGCCCAGCTTTCCGACAGGGAAACAAGATTTCCGGTTGAGATCGTTACCCTTTCCACACTGCTTTCCGTCGTCACCCTTCCGCTCATCGCCATGGCAGTTAGCGGGTTAGCGGGTTAGCGGTTTCCACTCGCGCCAGTCGCAGCTCGGGATTTTCATCCCTGCTCAATGGCGCGGCTTGGGAGCGGCGACACGCCGCGTTTCGGCAGGCCGGGAAAATCCAGCGTGGCGAAATAGTCCGCGGGCGTCTCCGCGCGGCGGATCTGCCGCACGGAGCCGTCCTCGCGGAGCAGCAGTTCGGCGGAGCGGAGTTTCCCATTGTAATTGTACCCCATGGAATGGCCGTGCGCGCCCGCGTCGTGGATCACGATCAGGTCGCCGATGTCGATTTTCGGCAGCATGCGGTCGATGGCGAATTTGTCGTTGTTCTCGCACAGGCCGCCGGCGATGTCGTATTTATGGTCGCAGGGCCAGTCCTCCTTGCCGGAGACCGTGATGTGGTGGTACGCCCCGTACAGGGCCGGGCGCATCAGGTTCGCCGCGCAGGCGTCGAGGCCGATGTACTCCTTGTAGATGTGCTTTTCGCGCAGGGCGGTCGCGACCAGGCATCCGTAGGGCGCGAGCATGAACCGGCCCATCTCCGTGCAGAGCGCGACGTCGCCCATGCCCGCCGGCACCAGGATCTCCTCGTACTGCTCTTTGACCAGCCGGCCAATCTTGAGGATGTCCGCCGGCTCTTCCTCCGGCCGGTAGGGGACGCCTACCCCGCCGGAGAGGTTGATGAACGAGATGTGCGCGCCGGTTTCGCGGTGCAGTTCCACCGCCGTGCGGAACAGGATGCCCGCGAGGACCGGGTAGTACTCGTTGCCGGAGGTGTTGCTGGCCAGAAAAGCGTGCAGGCCGAACCGCTTCGCGCCGAGCCGCTGCAGCTTTTTGAAGCCCTCGGTGAGCTGCGGCCGCGTGAAGCCGTACTTCGAGTCGCCGGGGTTGTCCATGATCCGGTTGCTCGCCTGGAATTTCCCGCCCGGATTGTACCGGCAGCAGATCGTCTCCGGAATGCCGCACAGCCGGTCCAGAATGTCGATGTGGGTGAAGTCGTCCAGATTGATGACGGCGTCCAGTTTGTGCGCGAGAAGGAAATCCGCGTCCGGCGTCATGTTGGAGGAGAACATGATGTCGCTCCCGCGGTACCCGACCGCGCTCGAGAGCATCAGCTCCGTCAGCGAGGAGCAGTCGGCCCCGCACCCCTCCTCTTTCAGGATGGTCATGATGTACGGGTTGGGCGTGGCCTTCACGGCGAAATATTCCCGGTAGCCGGGATTCCACTCGAACGCTTTCCGCACTTTGCGGGCGTTTTCGCGGATCCCCCGCTCGTCGTAAAGGTAAAAGGGGGTGGGGTACTTCTTTGCGATGTCTTCCAGCTGCCGGTGTGTTACGAACTGTTTTTTCATGGCTTGCTATTTCCTCTCTGTCAGTTGTATCAGTTTGATCTCGTTTTTGAGGTCCTCCTTGAAAAGATCCACGAGATTCTTTTTCATGGAGTACAAACAGGTCGAGTATTCCCCGTCGTCGATGTCGCCGGTCAGCACGCAGGCGGAATCGACGATCATCCGGATCTGCAGGCGCTTTTTATCCGCATAGTAGACGACCGCCCCCTCCATGCGGAACGGCTTTTCCGTGATCAGCACGACTTTCAGCCCGCGGGCGACCGCCCGCGAAAGCGGGGCCTCGATGCGGTGCATGATCTGCGCGGACATGGAGGCGTAGATCCGCTTCTGGGATCCTTCCGCCATGGTGCGCATCTTGTCGAGGATGTTCTCTTCGCCGGCGATGGTCAGGTAGCCGCCCGTGTTTTCCACGCGCCCGGGCAGCAGCTTCAGGAGGTCTTCCCGCCAGCGCCGCAGGGCTTCAATCTTGTTCCCGCAGAATTCCTCCGCGGGGACGGGGGCGTAACGCGCGGCGGTGCCCTCCGAAAGGCAGGCGGCGCCCTTTTCCACAAGGCCCGCCAGAGCCGTGTAGATGTTGGAGCGGGAAATTCCCGTCAGTTTGGCCACTTCGTAGCCGGTCAGTTCCCCCTGCGCGCAGAGCGTGCAGTAGATGCGGGCTTCCTGGTTGGTCAGGCCGAAATGCATCAGCAGGTCGACAGCCTCCATTTTGATTTCATCTCCCGAGGGTGTTTCAATACAGGAATACTATAGCGCGTCATGCCGGATCTGTCAATATTCCGCCGGATTGAAAAAAGCGGGACTTTTGTGATTTTATCACATACAAATGCTTCCCGCGGGGGTATAATAAGGCCAGAAAATGGATTTGGAAAGGAAGCATGCAAGATGGAAGTCATGACATTGACCGCCGAAAATTTCGATTCCACGGTTCTGGGCTCGAGCGAGCCGGTCCTGATTGATTTCTGGGCAAGCTGGTGCGGCCCGTGCCGGATGGTCTCCCCGATCGTGGACGAAATCGGGAGCGAGTCCGACGGAAGCTATAAAGTGGGGAAGGTCAACGTCGATGAGCAGCCCGATCTGGCGGCCCGTTATAACGTGATGAGCATCCCCACCCTGATGGTCTTCAAAAAAGGCGAGCCCGCCAAAACCTCCGTCGGGGTCAGCAGCAAGAAGGATATTCTCTCCATGCTTGACTAGCGGCGTGTCGCCGCCCCCGGGCCCCGCCGCGAGTGCATCCCGGGGCAAGGTGTGAGCAGTCACGTTAAGAAGAGCCATAGTTGTGGTCGCCGTAGGCGCGTAAGGCGCCATGCGCCCTCCCGCATAGTCTGCGGGAGCTTTTTTTGACTTTTGCGCCAGCCGAAGTCCAAAATTTTCCACTTTGCTGGCGGCGCGGCGCGGGTGCGTCGCAGCCCGCCGTCGGGGATAAAATCGAAAAATCCGGGAAAAAGAAATGCAGGCACTCTTTCTCTTCAATTTCGCCATCGAAAAAAAACAAGGAGGGATGCCTCTTGGAACGTCAAAGTCCCACGGTAAATTCCAATTATCCGGCTTTCAGCCACGAGGGGGATGGGAATTCCGAACACGGCGGCAGCAGGGGAAATTCCTGGCTGCGCTGGGCGGGTAGATGCGTTCTGACGGCGGTCATTCTGTTTATCGTCTCGTTTTTGACTCCCGGCTTTTCCATTGCCGGGATGTGGTCGTTCCTGATCGCCGCAGTCGTGATCAGCCTGCTTGATGCCCTGGTGGAAAGGCTGATCCGGACCGACGCGAAGCCCTTCGGCAATGGTCTGAAGGGATTCGCTCTCTCGGCCCTCATCCTTTATTTTGCCCAGTTCCTCGTGCCGAATATGAACGTGACCGTTCTCGGTGCCATTCTGGGTGCCGTGGCCATCGGAATTCTGGATGCTGTTTTTCCTCTTCGGGTCATGTGAAAGGGTGGGTCCCGGACGGATTTCCGTCCGGGACCCTGCTGTTTCCCCGCGCACAGTCCGCGATAGAAACCGCGTTCTGCGCATATATTTGTGTGAAAGGGGAAATGGTGCATGTTTACTTTTACGGTTTCCAGGAGAAAAACGCTGGCGGTTCTGATTTTTGCCCTTGCCGCGGTTGTGGCGGCCGCGGCGTGCGTGCGGGGCGTGCAGGCGGTGCAGGCGTCGGCGCCGAAGCGCGCGCTGCCCATCTACCGGGTCCAGACCGACGAGAAAAAGATCGCGATCTCGTTCGACGCCGCGTGGGGCAACGAGCAGACTCAGCCGCTGATCGACATCTTGAAGCAGTATAATGTGAAGACCACGTTTTTCGTGGTGGGCGCCTGGGTGGACAAATACCCGGATTCCGCTAAGGCCCTTGTGGCCGCCGGGCACGAGCTCGGCAACCATTCCGACACGCACCCGCATATGCCGAAGCTGTCGCAGCAGCAGATGACCGACCAGATCACCGCCTGCAATGAAAAGATCAAATCCGTTACGGGCACAACTCCCATTCTGTTCCGTCCGCCGTACGGCGACTACAAAAACCCTGTCATCAATACGGTGAACGGCCTGAAGATGTACCCGATCCAGTGGGACGTCGATTCCCTCGACTGGAAGAACCCGACCCCGCAGCAGATCATCAACCGCGTCGTGTCCAACGTGAAGCCCGGTTCCATCGTGCTGTTCCACAACGGCGCGCTGAACACGCCCGCGGCGCTGCCGACCATCCTGAAGACGCTGCAGGCGCAGGGATACCAGATCGTCCCGGTCTCTCAGCTCATCCTGCGCGACAACTACAAAATCGACTCGGCCGGCATGCAGATCCCCACGAACGGCGGGCCTTCGTCTTCGAAGTAAAAAATTACATCCGCACTGGGAAATAGAAACAGTCATAAAAGAGGACTCCGAACGCAAAATAGTAAAGCAAACGCAGTAAAACTGATTTTTTGATGAGGAGTGTTTTCGAGTATGGCAAAGAATGTTGTTCCTGAAGCTCGTGCGGCTTTGGATAAGTTTAAGATGGAAGCTGCCTCCGAAGTCGGAGTCAACCTGAAGCAGGGCTACAACGGTGACCTTACTTCCAAGGAAAACGGCTCTGTGGGCGGCCAGATGGTCAAAAACATGATCAAAAAGTACGAGGAGAGCATGAAGTAAGCTTTCCCGTCGAAGCGAGGGGGCTGTGCCGCCAACAGGCGGCACAGCCCCTTTGCGGCGTGTCGCCGCTCCCAAGCCCCGCCATTCAGCACGGGGAAAAATTTGAGCTTCGTTTGGCGCGAGAATCCGGGGAAACTCCCGCGGACAAAACATCCATTGGGAGCGTCCCCGAACTTCCCCGCCCAAATGGGCTTGTTTTTCGCATGGCTATCCGGCGGGGCTCGGCGTCGGCGACACGCCGCCGCCGAGGAAATAGTCCTCCACCATGTTCCAGCGTTCCTCGTTTGTAAAATCGTTCTGCATGAAGTACAGCATGATTTTTTGCGCGGACTTGTGCCGCCGGTTGATGTCGGTCAGGAGCGCGTTGTTGTAGGTGCCGCAGGCGAGCTGATGAAACTTTGCCGGGTCGTTGATCCGCAGGAAGATCTCCGTGCTTTTTCCTCCCTCCGCTTCGTAGGTGGCAAGGCCCAGCAGCTCCATGAGGGCGAACAGCCTCAGGCGCTCCGGTTGGCGGTCGCCGTGGCCGAACGGGATGAACGCCTGGAAAACGTCGCCGTCGCCCGGCGCGCACTGGAAAGCGAGCTGAAGCATGCGCTCCGGCATCGCGATGTATCCGGAATTCAGCACGCGGTAGGCGAGTTCGCCCGAGGGTGATTTGCGCGCCGACACGAACCGGAGGCGGTCGCCGCCGGACCGGAACGCGAAATTCTGCGACATATCCACGACGAATCCGTCGAGGAGGATGCCGCAAAAGTCGGACCGCGTGAACTCCGCGCCCATTTTTTCCCGCACGGCTTTTTTGAAATCGGTGGCGGAAAAAGAGGCTTTGGCGTTTCGGTAGCCGCGGAAGATGCCCGAGAGGACGAGCAGCATCGCCTTGAATTTTTCCATCGTCTCCGTGAAGGGGCGGCCGTATGCCACGCGCAGGTGCAGCCGGGGAGAGAGCTTTTCCCCGCATGAAAAATGGAAAAGGTCCCCGTTGAAGAACAGATGTTTGAACTGCAGAAAACTCATGTTCTGAAAGCGGCTTTTCCAGATTCCGCCCATATCCAGCTCGTAGATGTTCCCGCTGTTCACGACCGTCGTGTCGGATTCGTACCTCTTGTTTTTAGACGGGAGGATGCGCCGGGTCCGGTCCGGCTGCAGCGCCGCGTATTCGCCGCACGCCGCGCGGAATTCCTCTTCGGCGGCTTTGGGCACGTTGACATAGCCCCGCGTGCAGACCGCTTTCGGTCTTACGGTCACGACGGGCGCCCCGTACGCGGCGGAAAGATCCTTCGAGAGGAGCAGCAGGCCGTTTTTCACCTTGTTTTCGAGGTCGCGCCCGCTGAACAGGTACGAGAAGGCGTCGGGGGAGATGCAGAGGCTCCGTCTGCCGCCGGCGCGGGAGATCCCGTCTATTTTGCGCAGCATTTCCCGCAACTGGTACTGCTTCATCTCCGAGATGCCGTACAGCGTGCGGATATAGCGGATGTCGCCGGGCATGAAATCCGCGCACGCGACGCCGCTTTCGGCCTCCGAGCGGGCGGCCCGGCCGATTTCCTGCACGTACTCCGCCAGGCTCCCGGTCGGCGCGAAGTGGTAGACGTTCCGGATGTCGCGCACGTCGACCCCCATGCCGAAGGCTTTGGTGCAGACCATGACCGTGCACTCCCCGGACCGGAAGCTGTTCTGCGCCTCTTCCCGGGACGTTTTGTCCAGCGTGCCGTAGTATTTTCTGGTCTTGGCGCGTGTCTCCGCGTCCAGAGAATTGTAAATATCGTCGACCTGGGAGACGAACGGGCAGTAGACCAGCGTCTTTTCTCCGCGTTCCACAAAGGACCGGACCGCCTCGGCGGCCTTCTGGATCTTGAACCGTTCGACGGAGCCCTGCGTCCCGGTGTCCGGGTGGCGCCCGGCGTCCGGGTGGCGCCCGGCGTCCGGGTGACGGATGTCGAAGCGGATGTTGCTTCTGCGCACGCTGCCGAGGAAGATCATCGGATTTTCGAGGGAGAGGCTTTCGACGGTTTCGTTTACAACGTCTTCCGGGCCGCCGTAGACCGCCGTCGCCGTCAGGCACAGGACCGGGAACCACTGGCCCTCCCGCTTGAGCTTCCCGAGCAGGTCGCCGAGATACCAGTAGTCCGCCCGGAAATCCTTGCCCCACGAAGTGACGATGTGCGCTTCGTCGATCACGAAAAGGCCAACGGGCCTGCCGCCCGTAATCGTTTCCAGCGGCGTGGAGACGAGCAGCTCCGGCGCGAGATAGACGATGGACTTTTTTCCCTCGCGGATCTCGCGGATCCGGTTTTCCCGCTCCTCGAACGTGAGGGTGGAGTTGAGAAACGTCGCGCAGGTCACGTGTCTTTCCTGTTCGAGCTGCGTGACCTGATCCTTCATCAGCGCGATCAGCGGCGTGATGACGACGGTGACGGCGCCGAGCGGCAGACCGGCGCGCCGTTGGGCGAGATACAGGGCCGGCAGCTGGAACAGAAGCGATTTGCCCGCGCCGGTGGGGGCGGTGATGAAGATGCTGTGGAAGTCCCGTTTCCCGGCGAGCGCCGCGTCACATTCGGACACGATCTGCGAGATCAGCTCCCCCTGCGACAGCGGGACGGTTTCGCTGGAATCGGCCGGGCTCCGGTAAAACCGGAGTTCGCGGAACGACGCGCCGTCCCCCCAGTGCTTTTTCAGCAGGGGGAGCAGCCTGTCCCCGCGGTCCGCCCGCAGCGAGCGGATGTCTTCGCGCCGGGCCGCGGCGAACGGGAGGCCGAGCTGCGAAAGCACCCATGCGTAAGCCTTGAAGGATTCCGGGACGGCCCGCAGGGGGTCGGTCACGTAGGTCGCGGGCGCGGGCGGGCGGCCTTCCAGCAGGTCGGCTTCCCGCATCCGGAAGTTCCGGGAAGAGACGGCGACGGATTCGTATTTTCCCGGGGCGGCGGCCGGGATTTCCGTTCCGGCGGGGAAGAAAGGCACGGCCTCCGCCTTTTCGTCCCGGGTGCGGTCCAAGGGCGAGAGAAAATAGTGGGTTTCGTCCAGCGATGCGACCTGACTATAATAGTTCAGATAGGGCGCGAGCCCCTCCGGCGCGTCCGGCGCGTCGCTCTGGAAGAAGTCGTATAGCCTGCGGGCCTCGTCCAGCGGGATCGCGCACGGGTAGCCGTGCGGGAAGAGGTTGTCGGCGACGACGACGATCTTCCGGCCGGCCAGCGCGCCGGGGTCGGGCGCGAAGCGGTACAGCGCGAGCAGTTGCTCGTAGACGCCGACGCAGAACGTCCGCCCGGCGGACAGAAACCGCTCCGCCATCGCCTTTCCCCCCGCTTCCAGCGCGGGGATGGAGAGCAGGCCGTCCGGGCGCAGGAAGCCTTCGCACGGGAGGGCGCATCCTTCGGAGAGGATCGCCCGGTTCTGCCCTTTTGCGAATCCTTTGAAAAAGACGGCGTCTTCCCCCCCATAATCTTCCAGCAGCTTTGAAAGCCGCGTCTGAAACAGATCCTGAAAATTCATTTCTTCACCTTGCGTTGATTCCGACGGAAATCTTACGGCGCCGTTCCTGGGCGGGCCGTTTTCCGTCTTTCTTATCTCTTATTATATACTCCCGACGGGGCAAAGGAACAACGCGGATCGAAAAACGGAGGAAAATCGAAAAAAACACTTGACTGTGACGCTGCGTCATCGTGTAAGATAAAGGCGAAAGGCGGGGATTCCGATGAAAACGGTCAGGGAAGTGGCGATGCTTTCCGGGGTCAGCGTGCGCACGCTGCACGATTACGATTCGATCGGCCTGCTGCCGCCGGCGGAGACGGCGGAGGCCGGGTATCGTCTGTACGGGGAGAACGAGATGAAAAAGCTGCAGCAGATCCTGTTTTTCCGGGAGCTCGGTGGCAGGATTTTATCTCGGCGCGGTTCTACGGCTGCACCGACGACATCCTCGCCGGCCTCGGCGAAATGTATGTTTCCGACGATCGGTTCCGCAAAAACGCAATAGCTAGGCGCCCGGCTATTGCCTGCGGCGGCCCGCCGCGCGGAACAGGGTCGAGACGAGCAGGATACCCATGGCGAGGGCGCCCGCGATGCCGAGCGTGTGCAGGCCCGTCTGGGAGAACATGGCGTTGTTGCCGATCACGCAGTATTCCATGGTGTAGAAGATGCCGCCCCCGGGGACCATCGGCAGCAGCGCGACGATCTGATACTCCGTCGCCGGTTTTTTGAAAACGCGCGCCATGACCTCGGAGTAGACGGCCGTCACGATCGTCGCGAGAAAAAACTGGAAGATGTCGTTCGCGAGGAAGTTCAGCAGAAGGTAGGCGAACCATCCGAGCGCGCCGCCGGCCGAGGCGACCAGGATGGCCCTGCCGCGGATATTGAACACGAAGCAGAACCCCACGCACGCGAGGAACGCCCACAGGCACGCGAGATATTCCACCGGTCACACCCCCCAGATCATGCGGGTCGCGGTGAGCGCGATGCCCGCCCCGATGGCGATGGCGGTGGCGACCAGCAGGCTTTCGATCAGGCGCAGGATGCCGGAGATCATGTCGCCCGCGATGATGTCGCGCATGAAATCGGTGATGGCGATGCCCGGCACGAGATTCATCAGCACGCCGATGATGATTTTGTCGTAGTTCAGGGATACGTCGAAGTGCGCGAACGTCAGGGCGATGGCGGCCGCGACGAGGCTTGCGGTCACGTGGATGAAGAACGTGTTGACATGGAGCCGCTCCAGCAGGCTGCACACGGGGCGCAGCGCGGCGCCGGCGAGCAGGGCGATCGCCCCGTCTGCCGTGTTGCCCCCGTAAAACAGCGTGAAGGCGAACGCGACCACCGCGTAGGCCGCCGACTGCAGCCAGAGCGGCACCGGGGGCAGCGAGCGGATTCTTGCGATCTCGCGGTCGACGCGGGAAAGGTCCGGCTTCGCGGCGCAGACCCGCCGGCACAGGTCGTTCGCAAGGGCCACGCGGCCCATGTTGGTCTGGCGGGAAGAGATGCGCCGGATGGCCGTGACCGGCCGCCCTTCGGCCGTGCCGACGGAAACGCTCAGAAAATTCGGGATCGCGAAGACCTCTCCGTGTTTCACGCCGTAGGCCTGAAAGATCCTGCGCATGGATTCTTCCGCGCGCGATATTTCGGCCCCGTTTGCGATGAGCAGGTAGCCGACATCGGCCGTTGTGCTGACCAGTTTGTCGTAATTCATGGGAACCTCCGGACCGCCCGGTTTTTCCGGAACGGCCTGCGTCTGTCGGGCCGGAACGGGAACGGCCGCCTCCGGAGCCGGGATTTCCGGAATATTTCTGCAGAATAGTCCCATGATACCATCATTCCGGATAAAATACAATCGGCGCCCCGCGGCGGGGAAAAGACCGCCCGCCGCCCCGGAAAGGCCGGAACGCGCTGCTTTTCCTGTTTCAGCGACATTTTCCGACCGCATGGGATTCCCGGTGAAAAATCGTTATAGTTCATGGAAAAAGACAGATACGTTAAAAAGAAATTGGGAAAATTTTTGAATATTTTTCAAATAACCAAAAATAATGCTTGACATTGCCTATAAAGTATTATACACTAATGCGGGTGTGAGAGCGGTATGATTTATGCCCCAGTAGCTTAACGCAAGAGCATTTGGTAATGCCAAAGGTTGTCGGTTCAACTCCGTCCCAGGGCAAAAAAATTCACACAGAGTGAGGTAAAAGATTATGTTCGAAGACAAAACATTAGTCTGTCAGGAATGCGGGAAGGAGTTTGTTTGGACTGCCGGTGAGCAGGAGTTTTATTCTGCGAAGGGCTTTACCAATGAACCGAAGAGGTGCCCCGAATGCCGCAAAGCCCGTCGGGCGAACCAGAAGCCCCAGCGCGAAA
>ENA-UOOI01002361-UOOI01002361.1-fermentation-metagenome-genome-assembly--contig:-NODE-2361-length-16602-cov-15.912492_pt1 | contig 16602 bp, 12 predicted proteins | sample MGYA00245779_ERZ724027 | MGnify/ENA primary metagenome ERZ724027 (study PRJEB28704, sample SAMN03018318) | fermentation metagenome | biome: anthropogenic terrestrial biome; feature: soil...
GACGACAGGACCTTTCATTTTTACGATTGACGGAAATTTCAAAAGCTGATTGATGAGAAAAAAAGTGAATGAAGATTATTTATATCTCCTTCGATATTCTTTCGGTGTAATATCCATCTCTTTTTTGAATGCTTTTGAAAAGTGAAAGGGATCAAAGTAACCAAGACGAAAAGCAATTTCTTTAATTTTTAAATCAGAGAATTGTAAATAAGAACATGCGCGTTGAATTTTGAGCTGGTTGTAATAATCAATGGGAGAATATGATGTTTCTTCTGCAAAAAGGTTGCCAAAATGTGACGGTGAATAGCCAACATGTTGTGCAATTTCATGAAGAGTAATTTTGTTCTCTAAATTCTCTTTCATATACAATATACTTTTTTGTACCGTATCTTTTTCCTTGACGTTTTTGATTTCTCTGAATTGGGATAAATATTTAACAGATGCCAGGAAATGCATTAAACAGAAGCTTGTGTATTCCAGGTTTTCAGGGCTATAACCCATCTCCAGGTTTTGAAATATTTCCTCAAACAATAAGAACCGGTCACCATATCTGCTGCTATCGGAGTCGTGTGTATCGATTATTCTTCCTGTTATTGAGGAAAATATATCTGCACGTTCTCCTAAAAAATGTATCCAGTATATGCTCCATGGATTAGTATTGTCTGCTCCATATGAGTGCGATTCATTTTGTGGGATAATGAAAGCTTGGTTTCTGGACAATTTAAACTGTTCACCATTGTGCACAATCCACCCTTTTCCTTCTTCACAAAAAATAAAAATATATTGATTGGCACCTGACTTTCTTTCTCTGAAGTGGTATTTGGCTCGAGGATAATAACCGATATGTGTGACATATAATTGTCGTGTAACATTGTTTAATGCCTGATACGATCTGATATTATAGGGTAGTATGATGGCTTTCTCTCCTTTAAATCCTTCTGCAATTTTCTCTATCATATTTTTTTACATGTTCAGAGTGATATCATACATATTTTAGCGTATGTGGTTGATTACAAATAAATAATTTTACAAAAATAGTAATATTTTACATTAAATACACAAAAAACTACATTTCAATTAAATATTGTTGATTTAATTTTGTACAATTATTAGTGTCCACTAAACAATCGTATAAGTTCTTTGAAATATTTGATATTTAATTTGTTATAAGAGATTTTCGAGTCAACGGATTTGAATTTAATTTTGTGGTCATAATCAGACTATTATGCATAAAGACAAATACGTTTTCGCCCAATTAGTAGAGTTCCCCGATAGAAATCATTTCAACTATCTCGTTGGTAAATGCCAATGAGACAGAAACATAAAGTCCTCCTCCTGTTGGAATCAACTGCTCGTAATGATGTTGAAATTCATATACCTGCATTTTTTCATATTACACCGGCAAACGTAAATGATGTGAAGGCAATGCCTGAAATACCTTACGAAAAGGAGGCGGTCTATATCTTTGACAGAGGCTACAATGACTTTGACAGCCTTTACAAAATAGATTTAATTGAAGGCACATTTGTTGTACGCGCCAGGAGTACTCTGCAGTTTAAGCAAATCACATGGAAACGGAGACTTGCAAAGAACATTATATCTGACTCAATCATCAAGTTTGTCGTGTATAAAAGCTCTAAAGAATATCCTGTTCCGCTGCGGAACTTTACCGTAACCGCTGACAAATTGAATTGTTCTTCAAATGGCTCAAGCAGCACCTTCAAATAATAAGTATCTCTCTCACGGACAAAACTCATTTGCATGATCTCTCCGACAAATCAAATATCAACAATGTCAATGAACGAAGCGGTTATAGTGAACCAAATTTTTTAATTTTTAATAGTCCATTTTTTTAGTGGAAAGTAGTGTTGTACAATATAACATTGAGGATGATCAAAAAACAACAATCAATAAACAATCGCTATTTAATACTTATTGCTCTGGTTGCGGCAATGGGTGGTTTCCTTTTTGGATACGATTGGGTAGTGATAGGGGGAGCCAAGGCTTTTTATGAAATTTATTTTTCGATTGACAGTATACCATGGCTCCAAGGCTGGGTAATGGCGAGCGCTATTTTAGGCTGTCTGATCGGGGTTGCCGTTTCCGGTAGTTTGACGGATAAATATGGACGAAAAAGCATGTTCTTTGTTGCCGCATTAATTTTTACGGTGTCGGCAATTGGTACAGGTACTGTGAATACGTTGAACTTGTTTATTTTTTACCGGATATTTGGGGGTATAGGAATAGGGCTTGCCTCTAACATATCGCCGATGTATATCTCCGAAATCTCCCCTCCTTCGATAAGAGGTAGATTTATTACCTTCTATCAGCTGGCGGTCGTATTGGGCATTTTATCCGCACAAATAACGAATTGGTTGATCGCACATCCTGTTGTTCCTGGAGAAAAAAGCATCTTGAGTTCATGGAATGGACAGATGGGGTGGCGTTGGATGTTTTGGGCAGAAACCGTTCCTGCCTTATTGTTTTTTATATTAATTTTCTTTATTCCGGAGAGTCCTCGCTGGCTTGCTTCAAAACGGAAATACGAAAAGGCTCTTAGTGTATTTACGCGAATGAAAGACCGTAGTTCTGCGCAAGATCAGCTCAATGAGATAAAAGTAATATTATCATTAACTACAGAGCGCATTCCTTTTGGATATTTGTTTAAGGGTAAACTGGCAAAGATAGTTATCATTGGTGTTATCATAGCTGCATTGCAGCAATGGTGCGGTATTAACGTTATATTTAATTATGCCCAGGAAATATTTTTCGCTGCCGGATACAATGTTTCCGATATGCTTTTTAATATTGTTATTACCGGCATTGTAAATGTTGTATTCACGTTTGTTGGCATGTACACTGTAGACAAATTAGGCCGTCGCTCTCTTATGTTATTTGGAACAATAGGGTTAACACTTATTTATCTTTTATTAGGCGCTGGATACTTTTTCCGGATAGAAGGCATAGCAATGTTGCTGCTTGTAGTACTTGCAATTGCTTGTTACGCTATGACATTAGCTCCGGTAACCTGGGTTGTCATCGCGGAGATTTTCCCAACAAAAATAAGGGGTTTGGCAATGGCAGTTTCCACATTCGCATTGTGGGCTGCTTGCTTTGTTCTCACGTATACTTTTCCATTATTGAATAAATTACTCGGTTCTTACGGAACTTTCTGGCTTTACGGACTAATCTGTTTGGCTGGATTTATATTTATTAAGGTAAACCTACCTGAAACTAAAGGAAAAACCTTGGAACAAATAGAAAAAGAAATTTTAGAATAACAACTAATTGATTAAAGATTCATGAAGGAAATAACAGAGTATCTAATCCGGTCAACTGTAAATAATTCGGGAGTGGTAAAAGCTTGGGAAGAAGAAATTCTACTCCCCACATATGCAGTAGGGGAGGAGGAAAAAAATCCCGTTTTTCTGGAAAAGCGAGTCTATCAGGGAAGTTCCGGTGTGGTATACCCATATCCTGTTATTGAAAAAATATCCGACAAGAAAGAGGAAAAAATATATAAAGCTGTTTTTATCGAAAACCAATATTTGAAAGTGATGATTCTCCCTGAGTTAGGGGGACGTATTCAGATGGCTTATGATAAAATACGAGGTTCCCATATTTTTTATTACAACCAGGTGATTAAGCCTGCCCTTGTGGGACTTACAGGTCCATGGATTTCCGGGGGGATAGAATTCAACTGGCCGCAGCATCACCGTCCCAGTACCTTTTACCCTACTGAGTTCATGCTGGAAGAGCACGGGGACGGGAGTATTACTGTTTGGTGCAACGAAGTGGAACGCATGTTCCGCTTGAAAGGAATGCACGGCATCACGCTTCATCCCGACAAGGCGTATATCGAGATTAAGGCAAAGGTATACAACCGGACACCTTTCCCCCAGACTTTCCTTTGGTGGGCGAATCCGGCGGTAGCGGTCGATGATGCCTACAAATCGGTTTTCCCGCCTGATGTCCATGCTGTCTTCGATCATGGAAAGCGGGATGTATCCTCATTCCCGATAGCGACCGGAACCTATTACAAACAAGACTATTCTGAGGGTGTGGATATATCGAGATATGCTAATATCCCGGTGCCCACCTCATATATGGCGATACAGTCGACGTACGACTTTGTGGGAGGCTACAACGAACAGACCGAAATGGGGTTGTTACATGTGGCGAACCACCATATCTCTCCCGGGAAAAAACAATGGACTTGGGGAAATGGCGATTTTGGAAAGGCCTGGGAACGAAACCTGACCGATGAAGACGGTCCCTACATCGAATTGATGACAGGAGTGTACACCGACAATCAGCCCGATTTTGCTTGGCTGCAGCCCTACGAGGAAAAAAGCTGGGAGCAGTATTTTATGCCCTATGCAGCGGTGGGAAACGTGAAGAATGCCACCAAAGACCTCATTGCCAATTTTGAAACAGAAGAGGACTCGGTCACCCTGGCCATATATGCCACATCAAAGATGCAGGAGATTGTGGTCTCGCTGGAGAACTCAGGTAATATCCTCTGGAGTGACGTTGTAGCGCTCTCCCCCGACACTCCCTTTGTTAAGACGGTCAGGCTGGCCAGCGGACAGCGGGTTGGGCTTTCGCTGATCATTGCAGAAGAGGATGGCAGGGTGCTCCTGAGATGCAGTAACCCGGAGCAACGGGAGAATGCGATTCCTCCTGCTGCTGAAGCTGCTGATGATCCAAAAGCGATCACCCTTATCGAGCAACTTTACCTTACCGGCCTTCATCTGGAGCAGTACCGGCATGCCACATTTAATCCCATCGACTATTACGAGGAGGCACTTTCACGCGATCCCGGTGATGTACGTTGCAACAATGCCCTGGGACTCTTGCTGATGAAGAGAGGGCAGTTTAAAGAGGCGCAGACCTGTTTTGAAAAGGCAATAAAAACGCTGACCCAAAGAAACCCTAATCCCTATGAGGGAGAGCCATATTACAACTTAGGCTATTGCTTGAAGTTACAGTCGGACCTGGAAGGGGCTTATGACGCCTTTTTTAAGTCGGCCTGGAATGCAGCATGGAAGGATCCTTCCTATCTCTCTATCGCCCAGATTGATTGTTTGCGCGGTGAGTGGCAGGTGGCTCTTGAACACGTGGAACAGAGCCTTGTCAGGAACTGGCACAATCACAAGGCGCGTCAGCTGAAAGCATCGTTGTTACGTAAAAAGGGTAACAGCGTAGCTGCCCTTCAGTGGATAGCTGCATCATTGGAGATCGATAGGCTTAATATGGGGTGTCTGTTCGAGAAGTTTCTTATTACGAAGGATGAGGATGTGAAAAGGATAATGATGGAGGTACTGCAGGAAAATCCACACAGCTACCTGGAGTACGCCCTCGATTTTTCGGCGGCCGGCCTGTATGAAGAGGCGATTGAACTGTTGCAGTGGTCAATGGCAACAGGAGCCGGCCGCTATCCAATAATTCATTACGCATTGGGATATTTTCTTTCGAAGAACGGTAAAGAAGAGGAGTCGAAGAACCGGTATCACCAAGCTTTCGCTCTGTCACCCGACAGATGTTTTCCAAACCGGCTCGAGGAAGTGCTTATTCTTCAGCATGCCCTTACCGTGCACCCGGGAGATTCAAAGGCACTTTACTATTTGGGAAATTTCTGGTATGCAAAGCGTCAATATGCCGAAGCCATAGAATGCTGGGAGAAGTCGGTCGCACTCAACAAGAAGTTCCCTACGGTATTGCGGAATCTGTCGCTCGCCTACTACAATAAGGTGGACAGGAAGAGTGAGGCATTGCAGCTTCTTGAAAGGGCATTCAAGCTGGATGAGACCGATTCCCGTATTTTTATGGAACTGGACCAGCTTTATAAAAAACTCAATTATCCGCCTGCAGAACGACTCGCCTTTTTGGAAGCACACATGGATTTGGTGGAGGAGCGTGACGATCTGTTTGTGGAACGCATCGCCTTGTACAATCAACTGGGCCGTTACGAAACTGCGAGAGAACTGTGTGCTTCACGAAAGTTTCATCCGTGGGAAGGCGGTGAAGGGAAGATCACATTTCAGTATACCTATTGCAGGCTGCAATTAGCAAAAAGAGCCATAGAATCTAAAGATTTCACACTGGCATTGCAGTACTTGAAAGAAACGGATGAATACCCTCATAACTTAGGTGAGGGCAAGTTAAGCACGGTGAACGAGAATGATGTGGATTACTACAAGGGAGTCTGTTACCGGGGTATGAATGATGAAACCAATGCGGTAAAGTGGTTTACAAAAGCGACCAAAGGCTCCAAAGAGCCGAAGCAGGTATTCTACTATAATGATGAGAATCCTGATAAGATCTACTATCAGGGCTTGGCATGGAGAGCACTCGGTTTTGAAGAGAAAGCGTTGGAGCGTTTTCGTACATTGATTGCCCATGGAGAAAGACGCCTGAATGATGAATGTACGATAGATTATTTTGCCGTTTCGCTCCCCGATCTGGCTATCTGGGAAGAGGATCTGAGCAAACGCAACCGAATACATTGTTACGATGTGATGGCACTTGGGTACTCAGGCTTAGGAGATACAGGAAAAGCAGAAGAGTTAATGGGAAAAGTAATGGATTTGGATATAAATAAGAAAAATTAGGTAATTGGAGTTTTCCTGTTAAGACATCTATTTGTAAAAAATAGTAAAGCATATTTAATAATTAAAAGATGAAAAAAATGAAGAATGTTTCTATGGGTTACCTGACTTTGAAACTGCCGTGGAGAACAAGTCATTTGGATAATATCCTGAAAGCCTCGCCAATACGGTTTAATCTGAGATTAAAGGTCTGGTATGAAAGCAATTCAGGAAATCAAGAGGAAAGATTTTCTGATGCAAAACCATGTATATCCTTGATTTGGAAATACTTTTGACAATGACCTGCAAACAGGTAGATAGTCATTATTTCCTGATCGGTGAAAGCAGGATTAGAATTATTGCTGTATCTTTGACAATAATATTTCGGCTCCAGGTCGTATAAGTCACATATATACATATAAATCTGTATCAGTTTAAGCTCTTTCTTCCCAGGAATCATACTTGAAAAATAATGGGGATTATTCTTATACGTTAATGATAATCAGGTTTTTGAACAAGTATTCAGTACGCTAATTTTACTGATTTTAAATACTTTAACTAAATAAACTCGCGAACATTTTCAACTACTGATTCGCATTATTAATAATTTAATAAACAAATCGTTATGAACAAAATATTCCTCTTTTTAAGCATTGCTATTTTTCTTATTCTTTCTTATTCCTGTGAACAGCATGAGAGTATCTCTATGTATCAGACTGACCCGCTGTACAAAGTATTAAAAGAACGCAATTACTTCGTGGATGAAGTAGATACCATTCTCGCCGTTCGCGGTGAGACAGCCTCCCTCCAGATTGTAGTAAAAGCTCAAGAAGAGGTTCGTGAGATGAAAGCCTCCGTGAAAGAAATCGTATCAGAAGATGGACATACTACTCTTTCCGGTGCAGAAGCAGGCTGGGTAGGCTATGTCCGTGTTGGACGCTCATACAGTCCTTCCTCAAGGGATATTATTCGCTCTGCCTCCGACTATTTCCCCGATCCTATCCTGACCGACTCTGCCTTCTCTGTGATGGCAGGTGAAGTGCAACCCCTTTGGATCTCCATACCGATTGATACTTTAGTCGAACCCGGTATCTACAAAGGGATTGTAACAATCTCTGGTAGAACGGGGTCAGGAAAGAAGGAGTGGACCAAGGAGTTCTTTTTGCGTGTTTACCCCATCACACTCGGCAAGTCACCTCTTTTTGTGACCAACTGGTCTGCTCATTTTAATGCATTGACATTAAACTATTTGAATAATAATGAAGAGGTGGAACTTTATTCCGATCTTTACTGGCAACTTGTAGAGATGCATGCTCGGATAATGGCTTCGCACAAGCAAAATGTACACAGGATATTTCCTGTCTGGCATACGAAGTATATTTATAAAGACGGGAAGTATGACTTCGATTTCTCCCGATTTGATAAAGAGGCAGAACTGTTCGATCACTATGGCGTCTTGGAAAGGATTGAAGGAGGCCATCTTGCCTGGAGATCGGGTGATTGGGATTCTTCATTTTACGTAGAAGTGCCCTTGCCGGATAATGAGGAGTCACGCATGCTGCAGGCAGGGATTAATCCACTTAAAGAGGAAAATGGGATGCGTTTTGTGAAATTGCCTATCGGGGATAGCCGGACACAGAACTTTCTTGACCAGTTTCTCCCGGCTTTAAAAGCTCACCTTGCTGAAAAAGGGTGGCTGGAACGGTACATACAACATATCGCAGATGAACCTACATCGAAAAACTCAGATTCGTACAGAGCCATCAGTAGTTACGTAAAGAAGTATCTTCCTGAGGTGAAAATAGTGGATGCGGTAATGACTTCAAAAGAATTAGCCGGTACTATAGATGTGTGGGTACCTGTACTGGATGTGCTGCATAGAGACCATACGTTCTACCGAGATCTGCAGCTACAGGGAAAAGAGCTATGGTTCTATACTTGCGTTGTCCCGACGGGAAATTATGCCAACCGTTTTATTGAACTTCCGTTGATCCAGACAAGATTACTCCACTGGATCAATTTCAAATACAATGCTACCGGATATCTTCACTGGGGTTTAAACTACTGGGAGAAAGACCAACTGGGTATCGATGCTTCACGTGACCGGGGCAGACTACCTGCCGGGGATAATTGTATTATTTATCCGGGTTATAGAAAACTCTATTCCTCAATACGTTTTGAGGCAATGAGGGATGGTATAGACGATTATCAGTTGTTGAAGATGGTGGAGGTGAAAGATTCCACAAAAGCCAGGGATTTTGCAAATAACATTGTACTCGGGTTTGATCATTACGACAACAGTGTTACCTACTTTAGAAAGGTCAGAAAACAGATGCTCGATTTTCTCTCAAAATAAACCTGTTTTGAAATTCTTATAGCAGAGCAATTATTGCCCTGGTGTCCAGGTTGTAATGGTTTCAGTCTGTAAACACAAAACTGAAATACGAATTTTCAAGTAAAAGCGAAGAAAATTTATCAAAAATATATACAATGAAAATTAAAGCTATTTTCCTCAACATTCTGTTCGTTATCACCTCCACGTTATCGGCACAACAGGTGACGATTCCGATCGAGACTAAAAATAGCGCGGTTGTCCTGCAAACGGACAATAATAAGCACCTGAAAATAATCTACACGGGCAAAGCGTTGAAAAGCGGCTATGAATATACCGCAACAGGAAAGGTGTTCCACCTGAATTCACAGGGAGCAGCCTCAAACAACAACGCCTTTAGCGTTGCTGGAATCGATAACAATTTCACGGAACCGGCAATTGCCGTGGTACATGTGGACGGCAATAACTCACTGGACCTGCTCTATGAAAGTCACAACATCACAGCAACAGCAGATGGAGCCACACTCACAACGGTTACCCTAAAAGATCCGGTCTATCCTTTTTTTGTGGATTTGTTCTACAAAACCTGGAAAGAGGAAGATATAATTGAACAATGGACCTCTATCTATCATAAGGAAAAGGGGGAGGTGATTCTCAACAAGTACGCATCGGCGAACCTGTACCTGTACAACAAAGACTATTACCTCACCAGTTATAACGGCTCATGGGCAAGGGAGATGCAACCGGTGGTGACCCCGCTGCGTCAGGGGATGCATACGATAGAAAGCCGTCTGGGAACAAGGGAGAACCTTCTCACGTCACCTAACTTTATGTTGTCGCTGGATGGCGAGGCTACGGAGACATCGGGTACCGTAATGATGGGGCAGATTGCCTGGAACGGTAATTTTTCACTTCAATTTGAAACGGATGTATATAAGAACCTGCATATTGTTGCGGGAATCAATCCATATCAGTCGGCCTATCATCTGAAACCCGATATCTCGTTTGAAACACCTCGTTTTGTGTATACGATTTCTTTTGAAGGAGTTGGAAAAGGCAGCCGTAACATGCAAAATTGGATACGCAATCGTACCCTCATAGATGGCAAAGGTGACAGGTTGACATTGCTCAATAATTGGGAAGCTACTTATTTTGATTTTGATCAGGACGAATTGGTTGCTCTTTTTAAAGGTGCAAACGAATTGGGGGTAGATATGTTCTTGCTTGATGACGGTTGGTTTGCCAATAAATATCCGCGTGATCACGACAGGGCAGGATTGGGAGATTGGGAACCTAATCACAAAAAACTCCCCGATGGCATACCGTATCTCGTGAAAGAAGCCGGGAAGCAAGGCGTAAAATTTGGCATCTGGATTGAACCGGAGATGATAAATCCTAAAAGTGAATTGTATGAGAAACACCTCGATTGGGTATTGCGTCAGGATAATCGTCCCGAGATCTATTTTCGGAGTCAACTGGTGTTGGATTTAACCAATCCCGAGGTACAAGACTTTGTGTTCGGCATAGTGGATAATCTTTTTACAGAAAATCCCGAGCTGGCTTTTATAAAATGGGATTGTAATGCCCCCATTTTTAACGGACACTCCAAATACTTGGAAAAGAGGAATATTCCTCAATCGCATTTATACGTTGAATACACCCGGGGGTTGGAAAAAGTACTTAAACGTGTCCGGCAAAAATATTCCAAAGTACCTATGATGCTTTGTTCCGGAGGTGGTGGACGTACAGATTTCAGTCTGTTCCGCTTCTTTACTGAATTCTGGCCGAGTGACAATACCGATCCACTGGAACGTGTTTTTATTCAATGGAATTTCTCTTATTATTATCCTGCAATGACCATGTGCAATCACATAACCAATTGGAGTAATAAACCGCTGAAATACAAAATTGATGTTGCCTCGATGGGAAAGCTCGGATTTGATATCAAGGTGAATGAGTTGAATGAGACTGATCTGGCATTTTGCAAGAATGCGATAGCTAACTACAACCAGTTCAAGCACACAGTTTGGCACGGTGATATATATCGATTGCAGGATCCGTATGACAATGATTTTGCTTCATTGATGTTTGTCAATGATGTAAAGTCAGAAGCTGTAGTGTTTAATTATCTGACCAATTGGCGATATGTAGCCGAGACAACTGTTCGGCCCATTAAACTTCAAGGTTTGGATCCTTCCAAAAAGTATAAAGTCACCGAAATTAACCTTTATGAGAACCAGCGAGAATTAATAGATCCGGCTGTGATTTACAGTGGCGATTTCCTGATGAAAGTTGGTATTAATCCGATGGTAAATTTAAGTCGTACGAGTGTCGTTTTAAAGGTGCAAGCAATATAAATAGCTATTTTATGACGGAAATAGAAGTGCTTCCCACTGATACGTCACTTACTGTGCTCAGGCTAAGGAATCTACAGGGAGCCTATATTGATGTGTTGAATTTAGGAGCTTCTCTGGTCTCTGTTGTAGTGCCTGACAGGCAGAAAAATTACAAAAATGTTATCTTGCGATACGATAAGATAACTGATTATTTGTCTGACGCCTGTTATCTGGGAAGCACCATTGGACGTGTGGCTAACCGCGTATCGAATGCTTCGTTCAAGATGGATGATTGCATAATCTACTTAGAGAAAAATGATGGATTACACTCTAACCACGGCGGCTTTTCCGGGTTGAACAGGAGAGTATTCGATTACTGTATCCGAGAAAATGAAGCAGTGTTCTATACAGAAAGTCTGGACGGTGAGGGTGGATATCCCGGAAATTTGAAGTTGGAGATATCCTATTCGCTGTCGGATAAAAACGAGGTTGTTATTTGTTTCAGAGCAAAAACCGATAAAAAAACTCCGCTTAATCTGACCAATCACGCATATTTTAATTTGTCGGGCGAAGCTGATGTGCTGGCTCATAAGTTAAAAATCGAGTCGGATAAGTTTTTGGAGATGAAAATTGATTTCACTCCAACGGGACGTATTTTGTGCATGAATGAAAATCCGGGATATTGTTTTAAGGGAAAAAAGACCATCGGTGAAATGATGAGGATGAAAAACGAACATATAAAAGGGTACAATACTTATTTCATAGCAAAAAACACGCGGAGACAGTTGAGGAAGATTGCCACGCTGAGCAGTCCGGTATCCGGTATTTGCATGAATCTTCTAACCACCATGCCCGGATGCATGTTTTATACCGGCGATTATGTTTCGAAACCATTTTCTTCGTTTTCAGGCCTATGCCTCGAGGCACAGCATTATCCCGATGCGCCGAACCATCACAACTTCCCAAATGTTATTCTACAGCCCAGCGAGGTTTACGAGGAAAAGATTGTTTACGCTTTCGCTAATTGATTTGAGATGAGTTACCCATTACAATACTTTTAACTCCTCATCCAGGAAAAACTGCTGGCCTTTTTGGGTTTCAAGTGTCAGGATTTTTCCCCCGTAGCGTAAGTGCAACTTTTCCCCTTTATCGGAGCGAACGCTGACGTGGTTAAGTTTACCGGCTTTCCAGTCGATATCCACCTCAAAACCGCCGCGTGCCCGCAGCCCTTTTACAGAGCCTTCAGGTATTGCCGACGGGAGCGATGGGAGAAGGTGCAATTCGAATCCTCCGTCTGGGGTGCGGACATGGCTTTGAATCAACATCTCTGCAATGGCGGCGGTGGCGCCGAAATTCCCATCGATTTGGAACGGAGGATGTGTGTCGAACAGGTTCGGGAGGGTTTTAGAACCCAACAATACCGACAATAGCTTGTAAGCATGATTTCCGTCATGAAGCCGGTTCCACATGTTTATTTTCCAGGCGAGGCTCCAGCCGGTCCCGTCGTCGCCGCGGGCAATAAGTGTTTTGCGTGCGGCCTCGGCCAGGTCGGGCGTTCCGGTGACTGAAATCTGGTTCCCGGGATGCAATGCAAATAAGTGTGATGTATGGCGGTGATGCGGTTCTACTTCTTTATAGTCTTCCGCCCATTCCATTATACGTCCGGTTTCTTTACTGATACGTGTTGGGGCCAGCTGTTTCAATGCTTGCGTACACCGGCTGCGGAAATTTTTATCTACACCCAGTATTTTACTTGCTTCAATGCAATTTGTAAGCAAATCATGAATGATTTGCAGATCCATGGTGGCGCCATAGGTAAAAACTGCACGTTCACCGTTGGGCAATATAAAAGCGTTTTCAGGAGAATAGGAAGGGTTTGTTACCAGTTTTCCGGCGAAAGCCGTACCTTCGGGAGCGGTTACCAAAAAGTCGAGAATGAACTCTGCTGCGCCCTTCATCAGTGGATAACCCCGTTTTGCAAGAAAACTTCTATCGAGTGTGTGGCAGTAATGTTCCCAGGGATGTTGTGCCAGCCAGGCGGCACCCATCGGCCACACGCCTTGTGGCCCGTCGGCCGGGGCAGAAAATCCCCACGCATCGGTAAGGTGATGTACTACCCAGCCCCTGGCTCCGTAAATTACTTTGGCGCTGCGCCGGCCAAATGGAACAAGGGCTTCGCAAAGATCAAATAAGGGGAGGTGCATTTCTGCCAGATTGGTTATTTCAGCAGGCCAATAATTCATCTGTAGATTTATGTTGGTGTGATAATCGGCATTCCAGGGTGGATTCATTTGCCATGCCCACAGTCCCTGCAGGTTTGCAGGCATGGTTTCCGGCCGTGAACTGGCGATAAGCAGGTAACGGCCAAACTGGAAATAGGTTTCCACCAGGTTGGCGTTGGGTTGTCCTGTCCTCTTCGCTTCCTTTAGTTGTTCGTCGGTTGGAAGGGCCGATTCCGGGCCGAGGTCGAGGGCAACCCGGTTGAAATAAGCCTGATGGTCAGCTATGTGAGCCGACCTCAACATCTCGTAGGGTTTAGCGGAAGCTTTGTTGATCGCTTCGAGGCAGGTCTGCTCGGGATTACCCGGGAGGGAGGTCTGCCCGAGATTGTCTAACCCCGGATAATCGGTAGCGCCTGCAACATAAAGTGTCAATGAGTTGGCTTCAGCTACCGACATGATGTTGCCGTTGAAGCCGATTGTTCCTCCATCGGTAATGGCTTTTACCTGTGCTGCAAAACTTATTCCGCGTGTATTTCCTTTTGTATCTTTTATAGGAAGCCGGCCTTTTAAAAGCAATGTGTTCGATTCCGACGAATGCTTTTTGCATTCTGCATCCTGCTGACGACGCAAGGTAAATGATGCGTTTATTTTTCCACCGTTTATCGAGGTGAAACGGACTACCATAACCCCATCTGCTGCCGACACGAAGTTTTCGCGGACATACTCTTTGCCTTCAAACGTGTATTTTATTGTGGCGATGGCTGTTGTTAAATCGAGGCTGCGAAGGTAGTTGTCTGCCCGCTCATGAGGAGTGTCAAACCATAATTCGCCCAATGACTGGTAGGGTCTCACACCTTTCGGGATGCCCATCATTTTTTTTTCGGCCAGTTGTACGGCTTCGTTGTTTTTGTTCTCGAAAATAAGCCGTTGAACTTCAGGTAAAGCCCTTGCTCCTTCGGGATTATTGGGGTCGAGTGAGTAACCGTCCCACAAAGAACTTTCATTAAGTTGAATTCTTTCATCAGCCACGCCTCCAAAGACCATCGCTCCTAAACGTCCGTTGCCTAACGGTAAAGCTTCTTCCCATACTTTGGCCGGTTCACGGTACCAGAGAACATTGCGCCCTTCCGGTTTAGACGCTTTACCTGAAAACAATACGCGATCGGTCCATGCAGCGCTGATATTGTCGGTCCGCGAAGTGGCTTTTAGAGGTTCAATTTTCCCGGATTGAGAAAAGACGGCAACGTACGAGAACAGTAAAGGAAGAATTAATGATTTAGTATTCATGTTTGAGTTTTCTTCATGTTTGATAAATACAAAAATAAAGGGCGGGTATTAATAAATGGAGCCCAGTACAAAATTTGTGTAATTATAAAGCGGATGCTTTAGTTGTCTTTAGAGTTGAAACTGATTTTCAAAGATAATTAAAAATTGAATTAAAATAAATCTCAAGTTATTAATTCGCTTTGTCCATTTCTTCAAGAATTTACTTGAATTTTCACATAAACATGTTGGGATACGGTAAGCATTCAATTGAACTTACCAACAATTATTGCATTTCCGGGATGTGAGGCAGGAGTGAAGTAACAAATAGTTTTTACTTTTTTTTACAACAATATGAACTGTTGCCATGTTTATAATGGTATAAATGCAGAAGAATCCTAATAAATATTAAATAATTCGTTTTATGAAGAAGATTTCCTTGCTTGCTGCATTGTTATTCTTTTCTCTAATTGCTGTTACTCAGGAAAAAAGTTTTATCGTTTTGAGAGATATTCATTACGACCTTATCGAAGATCACGATATGGATTGGCTAAAAACAAAGCCTGATGATGTACGGCAAGTAAAAGAGTATACACAAGTGAACAGCCGCTGCTAAAGTTCATACCGGATATGGCTGGAGGATAGCGATGAAATATTTTTCGAATATTATCCGGCAATAAGTTCGGCACCTTATGAAAGGATTTGTATATCCGATCATCTCAAATAATTGTTGAATAAGCGTTAATTAATGAAAACTCCCATTTTTATGACTTCCTCAAAACAACATTTTCGTCTACTGGTCAGCTTTGTCGGAATGCTGATCTTGTCTTGTACCCACTCTTTTGCACAGTCAGACTCCACGGTGATCGTGCAAATTACCGACACACAGTTTGGATTTTTTGAGAATAACACAGGTTTTGAAAAAGAGACTGAACTTTACACAAAAGCAGTTCGACGAATCAATGAATTGAAGCCTGATTTTGTTGTTATTACCGGCGATTTTGTTAACGACTCAAAAAATATTTTGCAAATTGGAGAATTTAAGAGAATTACGTCTCTCATCCATCAGAACGTTCCGGTTTACCTAAGTCCGGGTAATCACGATTTGGGGCAATCACCCACAAAGAATGACTTTAATTTCTATTTTTCTAACTACGGCAGGGGAACCGACCGTTTTTCATTTAAGCATAAAAATTTGGCTTTTATTGGTCTTAACTCGGTCATTGTTAAGTCGAATAAAAACAAGAAAGAGGAGAAAAAACAATTCCGGTGGTTGAGAAACCAACTGCGCAAAGCAAAAAAATCGGGCAGTATTGTCTTATTTACACATTATCCCTTCTTTCTTTACGACTTTAATGAAAAAGAAACTTATTCAAATCAAAGCGTAGAGGTGAGGGATAGATACTTTCAATTATTCGAAAGGTATGGTGTGGATGCTATTTTTGCCGGACATTTGCATAATAATGCCGAAGCATCGCACAACGGCATTTCAATGATTACCACCAATGCCGTTGGAAAACCTTTGGGTAATGCGGAGCCGGGGATGAGAATAATCACAATAACTTCCGAAGGTATAAAAAGTCGTTATATTTCTATTGAATAGGTCTCTACTGAAATTAATGATGCTATTCCCAAGCTCCGTTATAAAAATTATTCATACAACCATTTTATATGCAATAACGTATTTTCTGTGACAGCCAAGTGTGTTTTCTGAGATTGGCTTCCAGCACAATAACTCAGTAAAATATTTTTATTATCTACAAAGTGAATTGCTATATAGCAATACCATCCGTCTGGATCAGCATGAATATTTTTGATTTTCTCCCATGTCCTTCCTTCATCTTTGGAAACGGCAATCG
>ENA-UOOI01002362-UOOI01002362.1-fermentation-metagenome-genome-assembly--contig:-NODE-2362-length-16597-cov-4.111172_pt1 | contig 16597 bp, 17 predicted proteins | sample MGYA00245779_ERZ724027 | MGnify/ENA primary metagenome ERZ724027 (study PRJEB28704, sample SAMN03018318) | fermentation metagenome | biome: anthropogenic terrestrial biome; feature: soil; material...
GGGTCAAAAGGTCATGCTTTTTCATGCGAGCATGAAACGCATGACCTTTTGACCCTGGTATCATACAAATATATATATAGATGGGATGATTTTGTTATGGCTGCCTGGCAGGCATTTTTATTGGGATTGGTACAGGGAATCACAGAATTCTTACCAATCAGCAGCTCGGGACATGTGGTGCTTTTAGAACATCTCCTGGGGATAGAATTAAATAACCGTATTTTATTTGGCGCACTGCTTCATATTGGCACCTTGATTCCGGTGATTTTAGTGTTTAAAAGGGATATTAAGCGCCTATTTTGGGGAATGATACATATTTTTGTGGATCTGATTAAGAACTTTACGATTTGGTTTCACAATAAAAAACATCGTGATGATGTACGTTATCGTAAGATTCTTTCTACAAACTACAGAAAATTCACTGTACTGATTTTGATTTCTCTTATTCCTACTGCGGTGATCGGATATATCCTCCAGAAGATGGCGTCCAGGGCTTTTGACAATCTTCTGGCTCCTGCAATTGGTTTTTTTATTACTGCAATTCTTCTGCTGGTAACAGAAGTTGCATCAAATCAGGCGGAAAAATCACCGAAAGATACCAAGTATCGCGATGCTGTGATTATTGGAGTGTTTCAGGGATTTTCTGTATTTCCGGGTCTTTCACGTGCTGGCGCAACCTTGTCTGCCGGATTTTTGTGTGGATTTTCTCGAAAATATGCGATCAAATATTCCTACATTATGATGATCCCGACTGTTTTGGGAGCAATCGTTGTCGAACTTCAAAATAATACAAGCCGTGTGTCAATCTCAGATGTAGGAAATTATATACTAGGTATCGCCGCCGCATCGGCAGCAGGCTATGTGGCGATCAGATTCATGCTATCGATGGTTAGACAGAAAAAACTTCGATATTTTTCTGCTTATTGTATTCTAGTCGGTGTGGCGGCAGTTGCTGTGAATTTTTTTATGTGAGGGGAGGAACTTTTTCATGGCCAAAACAAAAAAAAGAAAGACGACAAACATGAAGTCGTCGACGAAAAAGAAATCTTCTGCCAGAGGAAAAACCAGAAAAAAGAATAAGAAGCAAAATGAAAGAGGTATACGCCTTGAAATCTCAGCACTGTTGGTTTTGGCGGGCTGTCTTTTGCTAATGTTGGCTAATTTTGGCCTTGGCGGGGCGTTAGGAGGAGCTGTCAGCTCTTTTTTCTTTGGCTTGTTTGGACTGTCTTCCTATGCATTTCCCATTGTGCTTTTTGTCGGTACAGCATTTGTGATTGCAAATTGGGACAGCCATCTGCTTATCCGAAAAATGTGTGGGAGCATAGCGTTCTTTGCCATGTTCTGTGGATTTCTCCAACTGCTGACCATTGGATATGAGAGGGGTGCCTCTGTCATAGATTATTATACGGACAGCTCAGCCGGCAGACTCGGCGGTGGAATTCTCGGTGGAATTCTTGTTAAGTGGCTCGGCTTTGCGTTTGGAAAAATTGGAGCGTATATAGTTTTGGTGACAGGAATGGTTATCGCTGCGATCGTGGCAACTCAAAGACCTCTCCTTGAAACAGCACGCAGATCGGGAACTAAAGTTTTGTCAACTGCGAAAATTCAGCGTAAAAAGCTCACGGAAACAATAAGAATTCAAAAAGAAGAAAAAGCTAAGACGAAAGAAAAACAAGATACAAAACCGGATGAAAACTTGCAGTCAGAAGAGGAGGCAGAAGAAACAATACATGAACGGTTTCCGGATTTTGTAATAACCAGAAGTGAAGAACCTATACAAACGTATGCAGATGATACTTTGAAAGAGGCGGTATATGAAGATCATGCGGAAACTGCAGCTGCACAGATACCGGAGATAGAAAGGGAGAGAGGTAAATCTGCAAAATCCGTAATAGAAGGAAAATCATTCGACATACAGGATATGAAAGAAGAGGTTTCAGTTACAAACAATAAAAAGAAACCGAAATATAAATACCCTCCAGTATCACTTTTAAAAAGAGGAAAAGGGGGTAAGCTGGGTGATTCAGACAGTCAGTTGAAAGCTACAGCCAATAAGCTCCAGGAAACTCTCGACAGTTTCGGTGTCAATGTGACCGTTTCAAATGTAAGCTGTGGGCCCACTGTGACGAGATACGAACTTCAGCCAGAGCATGGAGTGAAAGTAAGCAAAATTGTAAATCTTGCCGATGATATTAAGCTCAATCTGGCCGCGGCAGATATTCGAATTGAAGCTCCGATTCCGGGCAAGGCAGCTGTGGGTATTGAGGTGCCAAATTCAACGAATAGTACGGTAATGCTAAGAGATCTGCTGGACACTCCAGAATTTCGAAAATCCTCATCAAATCTCGCATTCGCTGTTGGAAAGGACATTGCTGGGAAACCCGTGATTACGGACATCGCAAAGATGCCTCATCTGCTAATTGCAGGTGCGACAGGATCTGGTAAATCCGTCTGTATCAATACCTTGATTATGAGCATATTATATAAATCCAGTCCGGATGATGTAAAACTTATCATGATTGATCCCAAGGTGGTGGAACTTTCAGTGTATAACGGAATTCCACATCTGTTTATACCCGTAGTTACTGATCCCAAAAAAGCTGCCGGTGCACTGAACTGGGCAGTATCTGAGATGACAGATCGCTATAATAAATTTGCCGATTATCACGTTCGTGATATCAAAGGATATAATGCAAAAGTTGAAAAAGCGATACCTGTCGAAGGACAGGAAATACCCGAGAAACTTCCACAGATTGTAATTATTGTGGATGAGCTTGCAGATCTTATGATGGCTGCTCCCGGTGAAGTAGAAGATGCAATCTGCCGTCTGGCACAGCTGGCAAGAGCCGCAGGTCTGCATCTGATTATAGCGACACAGAGACCTTCTGTGAATGTAATCACTGGTCTGATTAAGGCGAATATGCCATCCAGAATTGCTTTTTCGGTATCATCCGGTGTGGATTCGAGAACAATTCTGGATATGAATGGAGCAGAGAAACTTCTCGGAAAGGGCGATATGCTCTTTTATCCTCAGGGGTATCAGAAACCGGCCAGACTGCAGGGCTCTTTTGTATCAGACAAAGAGGTGGCTGATGTGGTAAAGTACCTCTCGGAAAACTCCAAAGATATTAGTTATGATGAAGAACTTCAGCAGAAAATTGAAGAAAGTTCCCCAGTTGGGACAGCTACCTGCGAGTCCGCAGGCAATAACCAGGATAAATATTTTGTTGATGCAGGAAAGTTTATTATTGAAAAAGACAAAGCGTCGATTGGTATGCTCCAGAGGATGTTTCGAATTGGATTTAACCGTGCTGCCAGAATTATGGATCAGCTGCACGGGGCAGGTGTAGTCGGACCAGAAGAAGGGACTAAACCGCGTAAGATTCTAATGACTTTGGAGGAATTCGAGGAATATCTGAAACAGCAGGATTAGATTTGTGTTGCCTGTTTTTTGTTATTGTGATAAACTGTTAGACGGAACCAATATGGTGTTGTATTTTACAAGATGTTAAGCTTGATTATAATAGTAAAAATCTAGGAGGAAGTTATGTACAAGATTCTTAATGCAGAAAAATTGGCTTCGAATATAATTTCAATGGATATTGAAGCTCCACGAATTGCAAAGCACTGTCTGCCGGGACAATTTTTGATTGTGAAGGTGGATGAAGTAGGGGAGCGTATCCCGCTTACAATCTGTGATTACGATTCCGATAAAGGGATCGTGACAATTGTCTTCCAGCCTATTGGTGCTTCTACCAGAAGAATGGCGGATTTTCATGCAGGAGATTTCTTTGAAGATGTGGTCGGACCATTGGGACAACCTTCAGAATTCACTAAGATGGATATAGATGAACTCAAAAAAAAGAAAATTGTTTATGTCGCCGGTGGTGTTGGAACTGCACCTGTTTATCCTCAGTTAAAGTGGCTTTATGAGCATGGCATCACAGCAGATGCGATTGTCGGAGCAAAGACTAAAGACCTCATTATTCTGGAAGATAAATTGAAAGAAGTGTCTAACCTCTACCTGACCACTGATGATGGATCTTATGTCAGGAAAGGTATGGGGACTGATGTTCTGCGTGACCTTGTGGAGAATCAGGGAAAACATTATGATGTCTGCGTGGCAATTGGGCCTATGATCATGATGAAATTTGTATGTGTTCTGACAAAAGAACTGGAAATTCCTACGATTGTCAGCATGAATCCCATTATGGTGGATGGGACTGGCATGTGCGGAGCCTGTCGTCTTCTCATTGACGGAGAAGTTAAGTTTGCCTGTGTCGATGGACCAGAATTCGATGGACATAAGGTGGACTTTGATCTTGCCATGAAACGTCAGCAGATGTATAAGACCGATGAGGGAAGAGCGTTACTGGAAGAAGAGGAAGGTGATACACATCATGGTGGATGTGGACTGTGTGGAGGTGACAAATAATGGCTGATGTATTAAAAAAAGTACCTGTCAGAGAGCAGGATCCAAAAGTCCGTGCGACTAACTTTGATGAGGTATGTTTAGGATATAATCAGGAAGAAGCAACAGAAGAATCTATTCGATGCCTGAACTGTAAAAACGCCAAATGTATTCAGGGTTGTCCGGTATCGATTAATATTCCTGCATTTATTCAGGAAGTGAAAGGTCAAAATATAGAAAAGGCATATCAGATTATCAGTAACTCGAGTGCCCTTCCGGCAGTCTGTGGTCGTGTATGCCCGCAAGAGAGCCAATGTGAGGGAAGATGTATCCGCGGAATCAAAGGAGAACCAATTTCTATTGGGAAGCTGGAACGTTTTGTGGCCGACTGGGCCAGGGAACATAATATCAAACCTGAACCTCCGAAGGAAAAGAACGGACATAAAGTTGCCGTAATTGGATCAGGCCCAGCGGGCCTTACCTGCGCCGGAGATCTTGCAAAATTGGGGTATGATGTGACAATCTTCGAAGCCCTTCACAAAGAAGGCGGTGTGCTTGTCTATGGTATTCCTGAATTTCGTCTTCCAAAGGATGAGGTAGTTGCGGCAGAAGTTGAAAACGTAAAATCTCTCGGTGTTAAGATAGAGACAGATGTCATCATAGGAAGATCTGTGACAATTGATGAATTGATGGAGGACGAAGGATTTGAGGCCGTATTTATCGGTTCCGGAGCCGGTCTTCCTATGTTTATGGGGATTCCCGGAGAGCAGGCGAATGGTGTGTTTTCCGCAAACGAGTATCTTACCAGAAACAATCTTATGAAAGCTTTTCGCAGCGATTATGATACGCCGATTGTAAAAGGGAAAAAAGTCGCTGTTGTAGGAGGCGGAAACGTTGCTATGGATGCTGCCAGGACAGCTTTGAGGCTTGGTGCAGAAGTTCATATTGTCTATCGCCGTTCGGAAGAAGAGATCCCGGCCAGAACAGAGGAAGTTCATCATGCAAAGGAAGAGGGAGTCGAATTTAATCTTCTTTCGAATCCTGTTGAGATTATCACTGATAAAAATGACTGGGTGAAGGGAATTCGCTGTATTCGCATGGAACTTGGCGAGCCTGACGCATCGGGCAGAAGACGTCCCGTAGAGATCCCGGGATCAGAATTCGAACTTGAAGTGGATACTGTTATTATGGCACTTGGAACATCTCCTAATCCGCTGATTTCGTCGACAACAATTGGTCTTGATACAAATAAAAGAAAATGTATCATTGCAAATGATGAAGACGGACAGACATCAAAAGAAGGAGTCTTTGCCGGCGGCGATGCAGTGACTGGATCGGCAACTGTAATTTTGGCTATGGGTGCAGGAAAGGCTGCGGCTAAGGGAATTGATAAGTTCTTATCTGATAAAAATAAATGAAAGTCACGATTCTGGCAGTCGGAAAGGTAAAAGAGAAGTATTTGCGAGACGGCATTGCTGAATATGCAAAACGTCTCAGCAGATATTGTAAACTAGAAATTATTGAGGTCCGTGATGAAAAAACACCGGATCATCTGTCAAGAGTGGAAGAATCGCTGATCAAAGCAAAGGAGTCAGAGCGGCTCTTGCGCTATATTCACGAGGATGATTATGTCGTTGCTCTCGCAATTCATGGAATCATGTTGGATTCTGTCGGCTTTTCAAAGCAGATTGAGAGACTGGGTATTTCCGGGATCAGCCATATTGTGTTTGCAATTGGCGGATCTTTGGGTTTGTCCGAGGAGTTTCTTAAAAGAGCAGATTATAACCTAAGTTTCTCGAAACTGACATTTCCGCATCAACTCATGCGTATGATTTTACTGGAACAGGTTTATCGTGGATACCGGATTATGAATCATGAACCCTATCATAAATGACTGGCAGGTGCTTGAATGGAATTTATCGGACAATGGGATGTTTCTATTTTACTATGGATTCAAGAAATATTAAGAAGTGATACCATGACCGTCTTTTGGAAGGCGATCACTTGGTTAGGAGACGGCGGAAAGATATGGATTCTTTCTGCCGTAATACTTTTACTGCGTAAGAAGACCAGACAAACCGGATTTCTGGTACTTCTGGCGCTTTTGATTTGCAACATTGCCACGAATGATATCTTTAAAGAAATCTTTAAACGCCCAAGACCATTTCGGAGTATAGATACACTGGTTCCGCTGATACAGAAACCGGGAAGTTATTCTTTCCCTTCGGGCCATACCAGTTCATCGTTTTGTGCAGCGTTTGTCTATTTCAAAAAACTTCCAGGAAAGTGCGCTGTCCTTGCATTGCTTCTGGCGGCAATGATCGCATTCTCAAGAATTTATCTGGGCGTTCATTATCCGAGTGATATACTCGGTGGCGTTATACTTGCCTATATAGTAAGTATTGTAGTGTGTCATATAGAGTTTAAGGAGCAGTTGTCATGACAAGAGAAGAATTAGAATCATTTATCACCCAATTTCCAATTTATCAGTATGCATTTATCAATCCCCGTGAAATTGAGTTTTCTGATAAAGTGCGTACAATATGTAAGAAAGAATGTCCTAGGTATGGCAATACCTGGTCCTGTCCGCCGGCTGTCGGCAGTGTCGAGAAGTGTAAGATGAAATGCCAGGAATATGATCATGCTCTGTTTTTTTCGTCCGTATCAGATATCACTGACATTACAAATATGAAGGATACACTTAAAACTCAGGAAGAGCATGAAAAACTCACCACAATTATTAATGATTATCTGAGAGAGCAATGTATGCTCACATTTGCGCTCTCTTCAGAATCTTGTTCTGCCTGTGAAAAATGTTCCTATCCAAAAAGTCCCTGCAGGCATCCGGAATCTATGCATCCATGCATTGAGAGCCAGGGAATCGTAGTGCCTGCACTGATCGAACAGAACAGGATGGATTACTTTCTGGGCGAGAGATATGTCCTGTGGTTTTCCATAATTTTCTATAAAGAGGCATAATCTGCAGATCTCGTACATATAGTATTCAAGAAAACAGGTTTGAAGGTCCGGTGGAATGATGAAAAAAATGAACAACATCGGTTCATCATGGCTAGGCCGCATGCAGATACCTCCGGATCTGGCTTATCAGGAGTCCGTCATTACTTTCTGGGGAAAAAGGGAAGTAAGTATAGAAAATTATCGGCATATTCTGGAATACAGATGTGGCAGGATTGTTCTGCTTCTTAAGAACGGGAAACTATGCATCAACGGTACAAACCTGATCATCACGAAATATAGTCAGGAGGAAATGAAAATCTCCGGTCAGATACATGAGATAACATTCGAGAGTTGAATGATACCAATCTCTGAGAGGAGGAGTACTCATGAATCAGCTGATCCGGTTTTGCAGGGGTTATGTCCGTCTGCGTCTGTCCGGCAGAATGCCCGAGCGTTTTTTGAATTTATGTGCTGCAAATCAGATCGAACTGTGGGACCTTCTTTATGTAGATGACTCTTATCAAATTACTATGTCTATCTCGGATTTTCGAAGGCTTGGGCCACTCTGCCACAAGGCTGGCTGCAGATATCATATCCTTGAGAAGCATGGAATGCCCTTCTTTTTTTATAATAACAGAAAAAGGAAGGGATTTTTTGTTGGATTCCTCTTTTTCTGTGGGCTTCTCTACATGATGTCCTGTTATATCTGGAATATTCATATAGACGGCAATTATGCTAATAGTACGAATACAATTCTGACTTTTTTAGAGCAGAAAGGTGTATATCATGGGATCCGAAAAAAGGGAGTAAGCTGTCAGGACATCTCTGCTGAGGTCAGGGCTGCATTTCCGAATGTCACATGGGTATCGACAAGAATCATGGGAACGCAGCTTTTGGTTGATATTAAAGAGAATGTAGATGGATATAAAGAGAGGCCAAAGGACGAAAAAGATGAGGCACCCTGTGATCTTGTAGCTTCAAGTGAAGGGGAAGTAGTAAAAATTATCACGAGAAGTGGCATCCCGAAAGTGACAGAAGGGTCAGCTTGCAAAAAAGGGGATCTTCTTGTAACAGGTGAAATTCCGATCTTAAATGATGCAGGGGAGACCATACAGTACGAATATGTTCATGCAGACAGTGATATCTTTTTAAAGACAAAGTACTATTATTATAAAGAATTCAAGAGAAAGTATACACATCGTACCTACTCAGATAAATTGTCAAAGTATCCATTTCTGGAGATTGGAAATATAAGGATGGATACTACAAAATTAATAAAAGATGAGGGAACGTCTGTCAACTATGAGAATCGCCATCAGCTGTTTTTGACCGAAAACTTTGCTCTGCCCGTCTACTATGGAAATACCACCAGACGAGAGTATACAAAAAGTGAAAAACTTTATCCAAACGAAACCTGTAAAAAAATTGCCAACAAGCAGCTGCAGCAATATCTGGATGGATTAAAAAAAATGGGGGTACAAATTCTGGGAAATGATGTTAAAATAGATATTACGGATACTGCATGTATCGCGAAGGGTGAGGTGACCGTCGTTTTACAGGCAAAGAAGGAGATCCCCTGCACGATACAGGAGGCATCACCCGGAAAGGATAATTCTTTGGATGAACAATAATATTATAGAATGCCGGATGGATTTTCCGGCTGAACATGAAAAAAATATATTCGGTCAGTTTGATGAACATGTCAAATCATTGGAGAAGACTCTGAATGTCTCGCTGATCGCAAGAGATGGGCAGCTCAAGATTATAGGGGATGAGGCGAATGTGCATCAGGCTGAAAAGTGTCTTGGACAGCTTAAAGAGCTTTCGCTTCGAGGTAACGAAATCACAGCACAGGATGTGAATTATGTTCTTGCACTTTCTATGGAAGATCAGGAATCTGCGATTGTGCAGCTCGACAGCGATCTCATCTGCAATACGATCAATGGGAGGCCGGTGAAACCCAAGACAATCGGTCAGAAGAAATATGTTGATCAAATTCGCGGCAATATGATTACTTTTGGAATTGGACCTGCTGGCACAGGAAAAACATATCTGGCTATGGCTATGGCAATTACGGCATTTAGAAGTGATGAAGTGAGCCGCATTATTCTTACAAGACCTGCTATAGAGGCGGGAGAAAATCTGGGATTTCTCCCCGGGGATCTTCAGTCCAAGGTCGATCCCTATCTGAGACCTCTGTATGATGCACTGTATCAGATCATGGGAGCAGAGAGCTTTCAGAAAAACATGGAAAAAGGTCTGATAGAAGTAGCCCCGTTGGCGTATATGAGGGGTCGCACATTGGACAATGCCTACATCATACTTGATGAAGCACAGAATACAACTCCGGCTCAGATGAAGATGTTTCTGACGAGAATCGGATTTGGTTCTAAAGTCATTGTTACCGGTGACGTGACTCAAAAAGACCTTCCAATGGGTACGAAGTCAGGACTTGACGTTGCATTGCAGGTGCTTAAAAAAGTAGAGGGAATTTCTTTTTGCGAGCTTACAAGCAAAGATGTCGTCCGTCATCCGCTTGTTCAGAAAATTGTACAAGCTTATGAAGTTTACGAAAAACATAGCAACAAACAAGTCAGAGGACAAAACTACAATCATAAGAACAGCAAAAAAGGAGGACGGAGATAGTAGATATGACGTTACAGTTGGAAAATGAACAAGAGGTTGAACTTCCTTTTGATTATGAAAAACTGGCGAAAACCGTGATAGGTGAGGTTCTTGAAACAGAAAAATGTCCTTATGAGTGTGAGATATCAATGACCTTATCAGATGATCAGAATATACGCCGAATAAATAAAGAATTCAGGCAGCTGGACAAGCCCACAGACGTGTTGTCATTTCCGCTTGTAGATTTTATAAACCCTGCTGATTATGACATTCTTGAGGCTGATGGATGGGAAGAATATTTCAACCCTGAGACGGGAGAGATGATGCTCGGGGATATTGTTATTTCTGTAGAGAGGGCGGTAAAGCAGGCAGAGGAATACGGCCATAGTCTTAAAAGAGAGTTTGCATTCCTGACGGTCCACAGCATGCTGCATTTGCTTGGATATGACCATATGGAGCCGGAAGAGGCAAAAGTTATGGAGAGAAAGCAGGCTGCTGTGTTGGATAACTTAGACATAAGAAGAGAAGAGGGACAGCTTCCTGGCGATATTGACTGATTAAAAGTATCATGGAATAAATATTCGTAAACGGGCGATACTATTAGATAGAAACATATGGAAAAAAACCCACAAAGGAGTGAATGAGATGAAAAAAGTATCCTATGGTATCGTCTGGGTCTGTATCGTGCTTCTAATATGCATGGCATATTACGGAAGTTACGAAATGGGACAGAGAAGAGAGCAGAAACGCACAGCAGACGAACGTATGGAGAACGAGACACAGGAGGTTAACAGCGACGGCAAATACGAGTATGTATTAAAGGAAGAGGACGGAGAGGTCAAGGTCTATGAATCGGATGGGACGACACTCTATGAATCCACCGGAATACCTGTATCCACACTGCCAGGTAAAATGCAGGATGAAATAACAGACGGAAAAACAGTCCGTGACAGTTCATCACTCTACAGCTTTCTGGAGAACTATTCCAGCTGATATAAGACATGATTTTGGACAGACTGTGGCGCGGTCTGTCCTTTTAACGAAAAAATGCCCGTAACCGGGCAAAAACCGTGGGGCACACGGGGATAGCCTGCAGATACTTAGCCCGTTGGGGCTATTGAACAGGAAGCCCTCACTTCAAAATCATGAGATTTAAGTGGTGGGAGTAGGTCACAATGCTTGCACAAAACTGATATCTGATGTTACAATTAAAATATAGAAAAAGAAAGCAGGTATTTGCATGGATATTAGGGAGCAGCTGAGCCAAAAGAAACGGATTGTAATCAAAATCGGTTCTTCTTCTCTTGCTCATAAGGAGACTGGATCCCTGGATTTAATAAAGCTGGAAATTCTCGTAAGAGAGATCAGTGATCTTAAAAATCAAGGAAAAGATGTAGTATTAGTCTCCTCAGGAGCGATTATGGTCGGAAAGCATACATTGGGTTTCACAGACAGACCAAAGAAAAAATCTGAGAAACAGGCATGTGCTTCTGTCGGACAGGCCAGACTTATGATGATATATCAAAAATTGTTTATGGAATATAATCAGACGGCCGGTCAGGTGCTGATTACAAAAAACACAATGGTAAATGATTTAAACCGTTTCAACGCTAAAAACACCTTCTGTGAATTGATGTCACTTGGAGTAATTCCGATTGTAAATGAAAATGATACAATTTCAACCTATGAGATTGAGTTTGGCGATAACGATACCTTATCTGCAGTAGTCGCTGCACTGATTGATGCAGATCTTTTGATTTTGCTATCTGACATAGATGGACTGTATACAGATGATCCTCATAAGAATCACAATGCTCGATTCGTAGATGTCGTAGACTCTCTGGACGAGAATCTCATCTCTATGGGAAAGGAAAGTACGGGAACGGACGTCGGAAGCGGAGGGATGGCTACGAAACTGCAGGCTGCCCGGGTGGCGACAGCTGCTGGGACGGATATGATCATAGCAAATGGTGAGGATTTTCATATCATTCATAGGCTCATCCGTGGCGAAAAGTACGGTACTATATTTCCCGCTAAAATAAAGGATGAATATTTTTTGATTGATTATCTGGACAAACTGAAAAATGACTAAGGAGTTGGCTGAATATGGATATAAACAGAATTAATGAATTGGCAAGAAAAGAGAAGAGAGAAGGTCTTACGCCAAAAGAGAAAGAGGAACAGCAGAGACTTCGCAGAGAATATGTAGAAGCTGTAAAAAGAAATCTGCGTTCCCAGCTGGATGATATAAATATACAAGAGACGGATGGATCCATCACAAATCTGGGTGAAATGCATGCACGAAAAAAAGGAAATTAGAAAACAGATTTTTAAGCTGCGCGAAGAGGTATCCAAACAGCAGATAATCCTGGATAGTCATAAGATTACAGAAAAGATTATCCATATGAGACAATTTGCAGAGGCACCATGTATCTTTGCCTATATGGATGTAAGAGGCGAGGTTATGACAAGAGAACTGATCCGTCGTGCCTGGGATGAGAACAAAAAAGTTGCGGTTCCTAAAGTTCTGGGTGAAAGCCTGAAATTCTATTACATAACAGAGTTTTCCCAGTGTACACTGGGTTGTCTTGACATTCCGGAGCCGGACTCCAATGGGTCAGAGGCTGTATGCGATGGTGCTTTTATGATTATGCCTGGAATGGCTTTTGACCGGCAGCGGCATAGAGTTGGATACGGCGGCGGATATTATGACAGATATCTTGAGAAAAATCGTTGCTGTATTTGTGCAGCGGTGGCTTTTTCCTGGCAGGTCCAAGAACATGTGCCTTATAATTCCTATGATATAATACCTGATTATCTGATTACAGAAAAAGAAATAATCGGATGACGAGAATTGCGAGAGCTAATAGAATGTAACCACCATGAATTATAAGTGGGAAAAGAAAGGAGATCGTTGAATGAATCTGAACGAAATCGGCATTAATGCAAAAAATAGTGAATATTTGATTAGCAGACTCACGGCGGCAAAGAAAAATGAAGTTTTGACAGCGTGCGCCAATGCTCTGCTTGAGGGAAAAAACCGTATTCTCGCAGCAAATGAATGCGATATGAAGCATGCCACTTCTCTGCCGCTGCCCATACAGGATCGACTTCTTCTGACATCTGAAAGACTTTGTGCCATGGCAGATGGTTTAACACAGATTGCAAAACTTCCGGATCCAATCGGAGAAGTGCTTGGCATGGAGACACGTCCGAATGGTCTGATGATTGGACAGAAGAGAGTTCCGCTGGGAGTTGTGGGGATGATTTATGAAGCACGCCCGAATGTGACGACAGATGCTTTCGGACTTTGCTTTAAGACTGGAAATGTAGTGATTTTAAAAGGTGGAAGTGATGCCATATGCTCTAACAAAGCGATTGTCAGTATTTTGCGGGAAACACTCCAGCATGAGGGGATTGCACAGGATGCTGTTGCACTGATTGAAGATACCTCTCATGAGACGACCGCACAGTTTATGAAGATGAATCAGTATGTGGATGTCCTGATACCCAGAGGAGGAGCGGGACTAATAAGATCTGTTGTGGAGAACAGCACGATCCCTGTCATTCAGACAGGGACGGGAAATTGCCATGTCTATATCGATGTGTCGGCGGATCCTGCGATGGCAGAAGACATTGTTGTGAATGCAAAGACACAGCGCACGGGTGTCTGCAATGCCTGTGAATCTCTTGTTATACATGAATCTATGTTGGAGAAAGTCCTTCCGGACCTTTCAAAAAGACTCGATGGACTTCACGTGGAGATGAGGGCGGATGAGAAAGCTCTTCCCTATGTAAAAAACGGAATACCAGCCGAAGAAAAAGACTGGGGAACAGAATACCTTGACAGCATCATCTCCATTAAGACGGTCAAAGATATTGGCGAGGCAATTGCCCACATCAATAAGTATAATACAAAACACTCTGAATCTATTGTGACAAGCAATTATTTTCACGCACAACAGTTTCTGGATGAGATAGACGCGTCGGTTGTCTATGTCAATGCATCTACGCGATTCACAGACGGAAATGAATTCGGTTTCGGAGCCGAGATTGGAATCAGTACACAGAAACTTCATGCCCGAGGCCCAATGGGTCTTAAGGCTCTTACAACAACAAAATATATCGTGTATGGAAACGGCCAGATCCGGCCATAAGAAAGTCATAAAATATGGATTAGGATCATAGAATAGTATGTATGATACCGGGGAAATGTGTGGTATCAGTATAAAACTATTGGAGGTTTAACTATTCTTATGATTAATCTGAATCAGCACTTTTCTTATCAGGACATTGTGATGTATCTGCAGATGCTGGCCGATCAGTTTCCTGAGTTTACGATTTACAGAAGTATCGGAATATCTCATGATGAGCGCGAAATTCCTATGATGAGAATTGGATTTGGCATGGAAACATTGATCTGTACTGCAGGTATTCACGGAAAAGAAAATATCAACCCCCCTGTTTTTCTGAAAATGATCGAGGATTATTGTATGGCTTATCACGCGCACAGACTGATTGAAGGCATAGATGTTCACACCCTGTTGAATCAATACTCAATCTGTTTCATTCCTCTTTTGAATCCGGATGGATATGAGATTGCAATGTATGGTTTCGATGCGATTCACAATCAGCTGCTTCGAAGAATGTGCCGTCGGAGTAAAATTCATTCAAAAGATTGGAAATACAATGCGAAGGGTGTTGATATCAATCGTAATTTTCCGAGCAGATCTTATATTCAGCAACAGCTTTCTGAATATCCTGCCAGTGAACCGGAGACGAAGGCTTTGATAGGAGTTTTCAGAGATTATGAGACACTGGCGTATCTTGATTTCCATTCAAGCGGGAACGTCATATATTATTACAGACAAGCTATGCCATACACATATAATATTCACTGCCGTCATCTTGCCAGCGCTCTGACTCGTATATCTGGTTTTGCTCTAGGAAAAAAGGAGGAAGAATTCATGTCCAGCTTAAACGGAGGCAATTCCGTACACTTTTATTCTGAATCCACGGGCAGACCGGCCATAACTGTTGAGACAGTAAAAGATGATGCATCCTATCCACTCTCAATTGCTTATCAGAGTGATACATACAGGCAGATTCACAGAATGCCGCTGGCTCTTCTGAGGGATTTAAGACCGATGGGCTGTTATGCCATACTCCCAGCTTTGAGGAACAAAAGCTTTCCGCACTAAAATAAGTCTTATCTGGTTTATGAACAGGGAAAAACAGATATTTTTACGGATGCCGCCCTGGACCAGATCTTCAAAGATTCTACTGGAATTCCACGCAGAAGCAACCGAACCTGTGAAAAAGGCAGTGGACACAAATTCAGAATCCCCCTCAGCGGTTTCTGAATCTATCAAAGACAGCAATTCTGGACATTCTTCATCTGCTTCTGAGCATAGCAAAGAGAATAAGCATATTTCCGGCTATGTATTCAGTGCCGATGAAAACATCATGTACCTGGACACAGAGAATCCCGGTCCCAGAAAGTATCCTCATGAGGGGGAAGACCGTCAGGTTGCCTTTGATATCAGCAATGCAGTTATTGACATTGAAAATGATCCTGTTATAAATATCCCGACCTTGCGGACATCACTCAGCGTTGATGTGGATTATTTTGAAAAGGATGGAAAAAACATCGCAACTTATGTAAGTGGTTACGGCGCAGAAGTCGCCCCCCTCGATCCAGCGTTTAGCACTGCGAATGGGTATTTGTTGAAAGTTGAAGATAATCTCATCTACATTGATCCGCTTAATCGCGGCTCCAGGAAGTATCATGGAGAAGGAGAAGATCGGGCAATGATATTCGATGTGAGCAAAGCCGAGCTACATTTCCCAGAGGGTATGGATGCAAAATTGCAAGCCGGAATAGACGTTGATATCACATATCAGATTAAAAATGGAAAAAATATTGCATTTCATATCGTAAGTGATGGGAAGGTGATCAATCCGCACGCTGCCGACGAGCAGCAGACCTCCGGCTTTGTTTTAAATACTGGTGATAACATCATGTACCTGGACACTGAAAATTCAGGTGCAAGAACTACTCCAAATGAAGGCGAAGACCGGGCTGTTGCCTTTGACTTATCAGAGGCTGATATCGAAATCGAGAGAAGTGAGCTGACAGACAACAGAAATCTCAGACCTGGTCTATGTGTGAATGTCAGTTACTATGTCAGGGATGGCAAAAACATTGCGACTTATGTCCACAGCGATGGTGTTGAAGTCGAAGCGAAGAATTAACTATAGACGATTCCTGATAAGCTGAGAGGTCGGAATCAGAAGTATAGAAAAGTATAACATAGTCGTTTTTTCGACCGAGAAAAGCGACTATATTCCAAGCGGATATTCGATTAACAGCCAATAACGAAAAAGGATATGAAAAATGTATTCAAAGCCTTCGGTTGTCTTAAACTTGATTTTTGGAATAGGATAAATTCATCAAAAAGTATATCATTATTTAAAGATACCATCTGATAAAGATCATATTTGGACAAAAGAAATCTTACAAATCGGCAGCCTAAATAATATCCAACATCTGAGTACCCTTTGTAATTACACCAGTCTCCGAAAAAATCCTGAACGCTGATA
>ENA-UOOI01002363-UOOI01002363.1-fermentation-metagenome-genome-assembly--contig:-NODE-2363-length-16595-cov-2.575937_pt1 | contig 16595 bp, 17 predicted proteins | sample MGYA00245779_ERZ724027 | MGnify/ENA primary metagenome ERZ724027 (study PRJEB28704, sample SAMN03018318) | fermentation metagenome | biome: anthropogenic terrestrial biome; feature: soil; material...
TTTTGCATTTCCAGATAAGACATCCCGATTTCATAGGTATCCGGAAATGCAAAACAAAATCGAGTCATTCCTTCAGTCATTTCTTTTTTAGCAGAATTCAATTCACCTCCAATGTATCTGGCCGGTTTTTCTACTCTTTTAAGTATGTTATCTATATTTAAGCTCATTCAAAATTTACCTTTCCTTATCCATTAATTCATCCATGGTCCGCCCCAATCTACTTTCTATTTTTAATAGCAGAGCTTCTGTTTCCACCTGTTTTCTTTTAATTCGTTCTACGGCGTCAGGGTAGTCTTTCACCTTATCTAAAATGTAGGCCATCCGTTCCGATAAGCCTACATATTGATCTTCTTTTACCATTCTGTCACCCAGGCATACCATATCAATCTCGGTAAGCTCCTCCACCTCTTTTTTCAGTTCATATGTCATATGAGCATGAATAATTTCAGCTTCATCCTCATACCCCAGTGACTGGGCAATCTGTGCTCCCTTTTCTTCGTGATGCTCCTGTGTTCTGGCTATATCATGAATTAAGGCCGCTCCTCTGATCAATTCAATATCTAAATGACCTCCCTTTTCATTCAATGCCGAGGCCAATCTCACTGCTGTGTCTGCCACAGCTTGACAGTGCCGGATAACATGCGGGGGAGTGTTATATTTTTTCAGTAATTCAAAGCATTCTTCGACCGTTAGATGTTTATGTGACATAAAATAACCGAACCTTTCTTATGATGCAATAGCCTGAGCCCGTTTGAAAGCTCGTGAATAGACTTATTATACCACATTTTTTCTATAGTCAGACATAGTTTCCTCTGTATATTCAATAGCATTTTTCGTTTTGTCCTTTAATTCTCTGGCTCCTTCAATCGTATTCAAGCAGGTTCTTTTCATATCCGAAATCGTATAATCCTTGCAGATGATCGTTTCCATTTTATCCCCTATACGAGAAAAATATTTATTGTCGGAAGCTTGACATGACATAAAAACAAAACCGATCAGAATACAGATAACCACTTGCTTTATTATTTGCATACTTTCTGTCCTCCTTTATATTTATTAATACGTTGAGAACCTGCAAATAATGCCAATAGCAATCATTTTGTCCGAACAGCATATTAAATTAACAGGCAGTCCCCACGGAACTGCCTGTTAATCCCCTAATATTCTTCAAAATATTCAAATTCATAATCAAAGATCCGAACAGTATCCCCTTCTTCGAGACCCATTTCCTTTAATTGCTCCAAAGCACCTTTCTTTTCCAGATATTTATATAGATATCTTAAAGAACCGCTGTCATTGAAATTCGTGGAATCAAAGATTTTTCTCAGCTGTTTTCCGGTAACCTCATACGCCCCATCATCGGCAACTGATGTATACACCTCTTTAAAATCCTCTTCCACATCGTCTTTTTCAAAGTCAAAGAATTCGTATTCTTCTTCTTCCGGCTGTTCCAAAGCCAACTTGTCCAGCATAGCAGCCGCTTCCGCTAACAGCTCATGGATTCCCACATGGATCGGTGCGGAAACCGGGAAAACCTTGATGCCCTTAGATTCCACATATTCCTTAAAGGCAAGATATCCGGGATCCTCCTCATCTACCATATCCATTTTGTTTGCCGCAACAATTTGCGGTTTTAAAGCCAGTTTTTCATCATAGAGTCTGAGTTCATTGTTGATCTTATCAAAGTCTTCGATGGGGTCTCTTCCCTCAGAACCGGATACATCTACCACATGAATCAGAACCTTTGTTCTTTCAATGTGTTTTAGAAATTCATGCCCTAAGCCGGCTCCCTCATGCGCACCTTCAATAATCCCGGCAATATCTGCCATAACAAATCCGTCTCCAAAAATGGAAACCACCCCTAAATTGGGAGTAATCGTTGTAAAATGATAGTTTGCAATCTTCGGATTTGAATTGGTGGATACGGATAATATCGTGGACTTACCTACATTTGGAAATCCGATCAATCCCACATCTGCAATTAGTTTTAATTCTAAAATGACATTTCGTTCCTTGGAAAATCCGCCGGCTTCCGCAAAATTAGGAGCCTGACGCACGGAATTTTTAAAGTTCACATTTCCTTTTCCGCCCTTTCCTCCTCTTGTGGCTACAAAATGATCTCCTGATTTTACAAGATCTTTCATGACCAATCCGGTTTCTTCATCTATTACTACAGTTCCCGGCGGTACTTTAATGATCAGGTCTTCTCCTTTTTTTCCGAACCTTTTCTTTTTCATACCGTCCTGTCCATTTTCAGCTTCATATTTTCTTTTGTATCTAAAATCCATAAGAGTTCTAAGGCTTGCATCGGCCATAAAGATCACGTCTCCGCCTTTACCGCCGTCACCACCATCTGGGCCGCCTTCCGGAACGAATGGTTCTCTTCTGAACGTTACCGCACCATTCCCACCTTTACCTGATTTAATTGTTATTTTGGCTCTATCAACAAACATATTTGAGCCTCTCCTTCCTTCTTACAGAAATTTCTTCACCCATTATTTTAAAAAAGCCCCTATAAAAAATAGGGGCTTTACAATCAAATTAAGCTTCTTTAGGATAAACGCTTACTTGCTTTCTTGTTTTGTCATATCGTTCGAACTTTACAGCTCCGTCAATCTTAGCAAATAAAGTATCGTCTCCGCCAATGCCTACGTTATTGCCAGGATGAAACTTTGTTCCTCTCTGTCTAACCAGGATACTGCCAGCACTTACATACTGACCGTCGCCTCTTTTAACGCCTAAACGTTTCGATTCACTGTCACGACCGTTCTTGGAGCTACCTACTCCCTTCTTACTTGCCATAAGACTACACCTCCTTTTTTCCTGTGCTGTCTTGCTAATTTCTTAGCTATTATGATAAGCGAACTTACCAATGATTATAAAGACCACTATTCAGCTGCTTCTTCAGCTTCAACTGCCGCTTTAGTCTTTCTTGCTTTTCTAGCAGAAACCTTTTCGATCTTAATCATTGTGTAAGGCTGTCTGTGTCCCTGCTTCTTTCTGTAGTCTTTTTTGGACTTATACTTGAAGATGATGACCTTCTGTCCTTTACCGTGTTCCACTACAGTTCCGGCTACATTGCAGCTTTCTACGTAAGGAGCTCCAACTTTAATGGTTTCTCCGTCACTTAATAAAAGTACTTTATCAAATGTAATCTTTTCTCCAGCTTCAACATCTAGCTTTTCAACTGTGATTACATCGCCTTCCTGCACTCTATACTGCTTTCCGCCTGTTTCAATTACTGCGTACATATTGTTTCTTACCTCCTCTATCCAGTCTCGCCATCTAAGGGTAGCAACCTAAAATGCTGCTTTTATAAAAACCCATTCTGAGCGGCTTACAATAAAGTATAATACCATATCGGACATACCGTGTCAAATGTTTTTTATGTAAACATCCGATTTATTTGGACAGATCTTATTCAATTACGACACCGTCTTCATCCACCTGCATCCCGTCGTCTGCCGCTTCCTGAGGACTTTGAGGCTTCAAATTTTCTTTCAGCAGGGCTTCTATCTTGTTCAGGATCTCTGGGTTTTCCAGCAGATATTTCTTTACGTTTTCTCTTCCCTGACCGATACGGTTTCCGTCAAAGCTATACCAGGAGCCCGCCTTTTCTACGATTTTCGCTTCCACAGCACAATCCAGTACATCGCCCTCTCTGGAAATGCCGGTTCCGTACATAATATCAAATTCGGCCTGCTTAAACGGCGGTGCCACCTTGTTCTTGACAATCTTTACTCTGGTTCGGTTCCCCAGAACCGCATCCCCCACCTTTATGCTTTCAATCTTTCTTACATCAAAACGCATGGTCGAATAAAACTTAAGAGCTCGTCCTCCTGTAGTGGTTTCAGGATTTCCAAACATGACTCCGACCTTCTCACGAAGTTGATTTATAAAAACCACGGCGGTATTAGACCGGTTGATACTTCCGGTAAGCTTTCTAAGCGCCTGAGACATCAGTCTTGCCTGCAGACCTACGTGGCTGTCTCCCATCTCCCCCTGAATCTCCGCTCTGGGGACCAGGGCTGCCACCGAGTCTACTACTACCACATCCAAAGCGCCGCTTCGAACCAGCATTTCACATATTTCCAAAGCCTGTTCACCGGTGTCAGGCTGAGATACCAACAGTTCATCGACGTCGACTCCCAGATTTTTCGCATATTCGGGATCGAGGGCGTGCTCCGCGTCAATAAATGCAGCCTTGCCTCCGGCCTTCTGCGCTTCTGCAATGACATGAAGGGTAAGCGTTGTTTTACCAGAAGATTCAGGACCGTAAATTTCAATAATCCTTCCCCGTGGAATACCGCCTATACCGGTAGCAATGTCAAGGCTTGCTGACCCTGTAGAAATCGATTCAATATTCATTCTTGCCGAATCATCTCCCAGTTTCATGATAGCTCCCTGTCCAAACTGTTTTTGAATATGAGCCATAGCCTCTTTTAAAGCTTTTTCTTTTTCACTGTCATTTGTACATCTATTAACTTCTTTAGTATTAGCATTATTAGCTGCCATTGATTTTCCTCCTAACCGTAGTGAACATTTGTTCTTTATTAATGATAACAACGACCGGTTTTATCTTTGCCATGCGCTGCACAGGTGTCTCCCCCATCCCCCTAAGTTTACATAATCATTATAGAATAAAAAATCAAATAATGAAATATTATTAATTGTAAAATATTGGATGATTATATATTAATATACATTTTTGTTCGAGTCAACCTCTTTTCGGATACTTTTCAGGTATCGGTCCGAAGTTTATTCAAAACGGCTTCGCCACTTCCGCTTATACTGGCAAGTTCATTGGATCAGCTCTCCGATCATGTCGAACATGTTCAGCATGGATTCATTTCTATTGGCGCTTCTATCTCCATGCAGCCTTAATTCCCTGCACATTTTCTGCCCGTCGAACACGGCACAGACGTATACCAGACCTACCGGCTTTTCTGCTGTTCCGCCGCCGGGGCCCGCCACACCGGTGACCGATACGCCGATTCTGGTTGCCGCCTTTTTCTGTATTCCCACCGCCATTTCCACCGCCGTCTGTTCACTGACCGCACCATATTTCTCCAAGGTTTCCTTTTGCACTCCCAATTCTTCCATTTTCGCCTGATTGCTGTACGTAACAATCCCTCTGTCAAAAACGGCAGAAATGCCGGGAATATCTGTTAAGGTCTGAGAAAACATTCCGCCGGTACAAGATTCTGCACAGGAAATGGAAAAGTTCTGTTCTATCAGCCTTTTCCCTACAAGCATCGGTAAATTTTTATTCAAAACAGCGGTATTCTTTTCGGTCTTTTTACTCATTGTCAAACCCTTCTTTTGTATTACATGGAAAATACGGATTTATTTTTAAGGATGTATTCTGTTCCGGAATACACCGTCATAATCAGAGATGCCCATAAAAACCCATTGGCAAGCATAGCAATCACAGACATTACGGAATAGGACATCGGAACATCTACAAGAAGCAGAAGAGGTACTGCGATCATCTGCAATACGGTTTTGATCTTCCCGCTCATTCCGGCGGCTATAACCAGTCCTTCGGAAGCAACTACCGTTCTCATACCCGCTATGGCAAATTCTCTTGCCAATATGATGATCAGCATCCAGCCCGGTACCAGCCCCTTGTCTACCATCAGGCAAAAAGCGGAGTAGACTAAGATCTTGTCGGCGAGAGGATCCATGATTTTTCCAAAGTTTGTAACCAGATTATGCTTTCTTGCAATCTTCCCATCCAGCATATCTGTCAATGACGCTGCAATAAAGAGAATAAAAGCGATCAGATTATACCCCATCATATATAACACAACAAAAAATGGAACCGCAATGATTCTTCCCACGGTTAATTTATTAGGTAAATTCATCTCTATACCTCCACTCCTACTAAATCATAATCAAATGCATCTGTTATCTGAACCTGCACCATGTCTCCGGGTTTTAAAACTTTATCGGAATTGAATATCACTGAGTTGTCAATTTCGGGAGCATCATACTGAGATCGTCCAATGTAAGCGCCTTCCTCGTCCTGCTCTTCTACAAGTACCTGCAGAACCTGTCCGATTTTTTTCTGATTGGAAGCCAGAGAAATCTCCAGTTGAAGTCTCATGACGGCATCCTTGCGTTTCTCCTTCACATCGGAACGAACCTGACCTTTCATATCCGCTGCCGGTGTACCCTCTTCTTTGGAATAGGCAAATACACCAAGCCGTTCAAATTTTGTGGTTTCTACAAATTCATACAGTTCATCGAACTCTGTTTGAGTTTCCCCCGGAAATCCGGTGATCAACGTGGTCCGTATGTGAATATCCGGCATGGCATTTCTGAGCTTTTGAATTTTATTTACAATGCTTTCATGGGTAGACCGTCTGTTCATCAGCTGAAGAATTTTATCGCTGCTGTGCTGAATAGGTATGTCAATGTAATGACAGACCTTCTCCTCCGTTGCCATGACCTGAATCAGCTCATCGGTAATCCGGTCTTCATAGCAATACATCAGCCTGATCCATTGCAATCCGTCGATTCTGCACAGCTTTTTAACCAGAGCGGCCAATCTGAACTCCCCATACAGATCAATTCCGTAAGCAGTTACATCCTGAGCGATCAGTATCAGTTCCCTGCATCCCTTTTGTGCCAGCATTTCGGCTTCCCGCAGGATGTCTTCTTCCTTTCGGCTCCTGTAACGTCCCCGAATATGAGGAATGATGCAGTATGCGCATACATTATCGCAGCCCTCGGCAATTTTTATTGTCGCCGTATAGGGATTTTCCGCCAGCTTTCTGTTCTGTACCTCCTGAAATTTCTGATTGGAGTCATAAATGTACAGTTCTCGTTCCGCCTGATGCTTTTCCAAAATATCAGGCAGCTCCTGATATTCGTTGACCCCTATAAAAATATCGACCTCCGGCATTTCTTTAAACAGCTCGTCTCCATATCGGATACAATGAGCAGACGCTTTCTGCTTTCTTCTTCTTTCAAGTCTGCCATTTCCAAGATCTTATTAATGGATTCTTTTTTCGCATCATTGATAAATCCGCATGTGTTGACTATAATAGCATCACTGTCAATCGGATTATCTACGATGCAATGTCCTCTTTCTTCCAGTATTCCTGCTGCCATTTCAGAATCATTGACATTTTTAGGGCAACCTAATGTTTCAAAATAAATATTCATTCACTCTTTTCCTTTTATCTCTTATTTTTGCAGTCTGCGGTTTATAAAATTTCCTCCGCCGCTCCTTCGGCCTCCAGTACAGCTTCTCCTTCCGACTTCATACTCGTCAGTTCATCTAACGTCATCAGTACCTGCCTTGGTCTGCTGCCGTCAGCAGGCCCGATGATACCTCTGGCTTCCATCATGTCTACAATTCGTGCCGCCCTGTTATAACCGATACGAAATCTTCTTTGAAGCATGGATACCGAAGCCTGCTCTGCACGGACTACCGTTTCAATAGCCTCCGCCAGCAGTTCATCGCCATCGTCTGACACCTCCGCCGTATTGGACTTTTCAATGCTGGATATCACATCATTGGCATACTCCGTTTCGATGCACTGGCTCTTTAAATGCTCTATCACGTTATGTACTTCGGAGTCTGAAATAAAGTTTCCCTGTACTCGAACCGGCTTTCCGGCTCCCAGTGGGTTGAAGAGCATATCCCCCTCCCCCCCCAGCTTCTCGGCCCCTGCCATATCCAAAATCGTTCGGGAATCGAATTGAGAGGATACAGCAAAAGCGATTCTGGACGGGATATTTGCTTTGATGACTCCTGTAATAATGTCCACAGACGGTCTTTGAGTGGCAACGATCAGATGCATCCCTGCTGCTCTGGCCATCTGAGCCAGCCGGCAGATCGATTCTTCCACCTGAGAGGGTGCCGCCATCATTAAATCTGCCAATTCGTCGATAATAATGACGATCTGAGGCATGACCCTGTCGGTTTCGCCTTTTTCTTTCACCTGGTCATTGAAGCCCGCTAAATCCCGGACACCTTCCTCTGCGAATTTTTTATAACGATCCGTCATCTCTGCCACGGCCCAGTTCAGAGCCGCAGCCGCCTTGCTCGGTTCCGTCACTACCGGAATCAGCATATGCGGTATGCCGTTATAGTTTCCAAGCTCCACCACTTTTGGGTCGATCAGCACAAATTTTACTTCATCCGGTTTTGCTTTATATAAAATGCTTACGATAATACTGTTGATGCACACACTTTTTCCGGAACCGGTAGAACCGGCTATGAGCAAATGCGGCATAGTCTTTAAATCTGCCACAATGGCCTTTCCCGCTATGTCCTTTCCTACCGCAAAAGTAATCTTCGAAGCAGATTCACTGAACTCTTTGGAATCAATAATTTCACGAACCGTAACCATATTGATCTTCTCATTTTCTACTTCGATTCCTACAGCGGCTTTTCCGGGAATAGGTGCTTCTATTCGTATGCTCTTCGCTTCTAAATTAAGTGCAATATCATCTGCCAGCCGTACAATGCTGCTGACCTTGACGCCGGTATTGGGATGAATTTCATATCGGGTGACGGCCGGTCCCTGAGTAACCTGTACCACCTTTGCATCCACTTTAAAATCCTGTAATGTTTTTTCAAGCTTTGCCGCTTTTGCCTTTAAATTGCTGGTCAACGCTACATCATTTTTGTTTTGCGTATTTTTCTTTAAAAGTTCGATAGGCGGGAATTGGTAATGAGCCATTGCTTCGTTTGGCTTATTTAAATTTAGCTCAGAGGGATCTAGCTTTGCACTGGCAGCTTCCTGTTTGCTCAGCTTCATCTGCATCTGCTGTCCGCTCTCCGCTTCCGTCTTGTTTAAGGGTTCCGACGAAAAACGCGTCTGATCTTTTTCCGGTTCCGCAGCATTTTCCTGATGTCTTTCTGCTGTCGGCTGATTGTATTCCTTAATAGGCAGCCTTGATATATCTGAAATTTTTTTCGGCAAATCAGCTGCCGGAGCAGCTGCGGAAAAGCCGATCTCGTCAGAAAGTCCGAATCCGGCCGGTACAGAAACAGACTCTTCCAATCCATAACTGATTTTGACCTCTGGCTCTGCCGGGACAGGACTCTCTGCTGAGGCTTCCTGTTCCTTATTTTTCTTAAACAGTTTATCGTCTTTCATATAATCCAAAATATTTTTTTTCTTTTCACTGGACTTTGCCTGATTCACCACGGATGGAACATCTGTCTGAGCTGCCGGCACATAGTTTTTCTTTAAATCAAGCTCAAGCTGTTTCTGCCGCTCCGCCATGGCTTCGGCTTCTTCCGAAGCCGCCTGCTCTGCCATCTCCCTTTTGATCTGTTTCTTGAGCTTATAGTCATCAATGAACTGAGAAATCGGTGTATTGATAATCAGCATCATACAAACAAGAATCACAAGGGTGGCAAAAATATAAAGACCGGTGGTGCCTACGGCAACCACAACGATAGAAGCCAAAAGCATTCCTACCGCACCGCCGTTTGTCATCTGTACCCCTGCCTTAAACCAGCCTAACAAATCAATATAACCGAAAGAAAGCTTTGCTGTTCCTACATATCTTCCGCTGAAAATAAGCGAAAACATCAAGAAAGTAATCAGCAATAAAATCACGGATCGTTTATTGATATGTCTTGTCTTCTTAAAAAGAAGCAAAAGGCCGTATAAAATCAGATAATATGGTAAAATAACCGCAATCTCGCCGAAGCAGCCCAGAAAAAATTTTCGTATGACCGCACCGAACTCGCCCGCTGCTTTTGTCTGAATAGATATTGCAAAAAAAACACCTATAGCAATAATTATTATAGCCCAAATCTCGTCCTTCACTCTGCTGCCTGTTATATTTTTGGTCTGTTCCTCTTTTTTAGGTGTACTCTTCTTCGTACTTTTTTTCGTCCCAGACGTTTTATTTTTAGACCCGGGAGGTCTTCCAGGCTTTCTTTTCTCTTCTGCCATCCTATTATAATACCTCGCTAACGTAATATTTTTTGTTTTATATCCTTTAACTCATAAAAATTCAATTTATATTGTACCATAATAAAAGAGGATTTTCAAAGAAAACCCTCTCAGAATGTGCCAATTCCTTTACTATTTACCTGCGATATATCCCTTTGCAGCCAGGCTTTCCGCACAGAGAACCGCACCTCCTGCGGCTCCGCGAACGGTATTGTGGGACAGACCCACAAATTTAAAGTCATATAGACTGTCTTCACGGATACGCCCGATGGAAATTCCCATACCTTTTTCATAATCTACATCCGCTTTGACTTGAGGCCTGTTATCCTCCTCCATATACTGGATAAATTGTTTGGGAGCACTCGGAAGCTTCAGCTCCTGAGGAAGGCCCTTGAAAGCTTTCAGCTTTTCGATCAGCTGCTCTTTGGTTGGTTTCTTTCTAAACTTGACAAAGACTGCTGCCGTATGCCCATTCAACACAGGAACTCGGATGCACTGACAGGTAATGACCGGTTCCGCTGCCTTTTCAATCACGCCGTCCTTTACTCTTCCCCAGACTCGAAGAGGTTCCTGTTCACTCTTTTCTTCCTCTCCTCCGATATAAGGAATAATATTTTCTACCATTTCAGGCCAATCCTTAAACGTTTTTCCCGCTCCGGAAATTGCCTGATAAGTAGTGACCACTACCTCATACGGCTCAAATTCCATCCAGGCGGTAAGTGCCGGAACGTAACTCTGAATAGAGCAATTCGGTTTTACCGCAATAAATCCCCTTGTGGTTCCCAGCCGCTTTTTCTGATGTTCGATCACATCAAAATGCTCCGGATTAATTTCCGGAATGACCATAGGAACATCCGGCGTCCAGCGGTGGGCGCTGTTATTGGAAACCACCGGTGTCTCCGTTTTCGCATACGCTTCTTCGATCGCCTTGATTTCTTCTTTAGTCATATCCACAGCGCTGAAAACAAAATCTACCGTAGCTGCCACCCTCTCCACTTCATTGACATTCATCACCACCAGTTTTTTTACCGCCTCCGGAATCGGTGTCGTCATCTTCCATCTGCCGCTTACCGCACTCTCATAGGTTTGACCCGCACTTCTTTCACTGGCAGCTATAGTCACTACCTCAAACCACGGATGATTTTCCAGCAGAGAAATAAAACGCTGTCCCACCATCCCTGTTCCGCCAAGAATGCCTACTTTTAATTTCTTTTCCATTTTTACTCTCCTATATCTTCTACACCCATTATTTTTTATTGTAATATCACTATTTTTTGTTGTTAATTTATTATTTTACCACAAATTTTCTTGCATTCAATATATTTTAGATATTATCTTTATTTTTTATTCTATTTAAAAACTTTTAGATTGCCATTGAATATATTAAAGAAGTAAGAGTATATTTTATAAAGGTTAAATGAAAGGATGATTCGTATATGGCACTTTTCACAGGTGCTGCCGTAGCACTTGTAACCCCTTTTAAAGAAGGAAACATAGACTTTGACACATTGGAAAAGCTGATCGACTGGCAGATCGCTGAGGGAATCGACGGAATTGTCAGCTGCGGAACGACTGGAGAAGCTTCCACCTTAAGCGACGAAGAGCATATTGAAATGGTTCGTTTTACAGTGGAGCATACTCATGGCAGAGTACCTGTCCTGGGAGGCGCAGGAAGCAATGACACCAAGCATGCCATTTGGATGTCGCAGCAGCTTGAAAAAGCCGGTGCGGATGGATTATTACTGGTGACACCTTATTATAATAAATGCACACAAAAAGGGTTGGTCAGCCATTATAAAGCCATCGCCGATTCCGTGAACATTCCGTGTATCCTCTATTCTGTGGCCAGCCGCACCGGAGTTAATATAAGTCCCGCCGCAGTTTCGGAGCTTTGCACCCATCCCAACATCGCCGGAATCAAAGAAGCCAGCGGAGACATTTCGCAGGTGGTGGAAATAGCTCGATATGTTTCTCCGGACTTTGCACTTTATTCCGGAAACGATGACATGGTTGTTCCGGTTCTCTCCATGGGCGGTTCAGGAACCATATCCACCGTTGCCAACGTCATTCCTAAGGATACCCATGAAATGGTCACAGCCTATTTGCAAGGTCATTTCAATAAAGCAAAGGAAATGCAGATCCGAATGAAATCCCTTATTGATTCGCTGTTCCTAGAGGTGAACCCTATCCCGGTAAAGGCTGCTTTGAACATGATGGGCCTGATCGAAAAAGAATATCGAATGCCTCTGTGTGATCCGGACAACAAAACATTGTACAAAATAGCAAACGAACTGAAAAATTATGGACTGATCAATAATACAATTTAATACACCTTTTACTCCGTCCTGTCACAAGCAATATTTTCTGCGTAATAACAAATAACACCGGATAGCTATCCGGTGTTAAGGTTTTGTTTTAATTATTTACTTTCCTACGCTTCAGAAGCAACAACTTCCTTACCGTCGTAATAATTGCAATTCGGGCAAACTCTATGTGGAAGTTTTGGCTCGTGGCACTGAGGACAAATTGAAAGTCCAGGTAATGCCTTCTTCATGTTTGGTGATCTTCTCTTGTCTCTTCTTGCTTTAGATGTTTTCCTCTTTGGAACTGCCATTCTCTACACCTCCTTTTGCTCGTGTCTCTTTGTATTTATCTCATCACAAACAAATTTGTGATAAATGCAACTTCTAAAGTATACCTTTATCGGACACATCTGTCAATAATTATTTTAAATTCTTTGTAATATCATATGTGTCTCTGGCAATCATCAGTTCTTCGTTCGTAGGGATCAGAATAATTTTTACTCTGGAATCATCTCTGCTGATGATGGTTTCTTTTCCTCTTACCTTATTCTTAACAAGGTCAAGCTTGATGCCTAAATTTCCAAGATCGTTACAGATGACGTCTCTCATCTCGATGTCATTTTCACCAACGCCGGCAGTAAATACAATGGCATCCACGCCGTTCATTTCCGCAATATAAGCACCGATATAGAATCGTACCTTATGAGCAAATACCTTTAATGCAAGCTGTGCTCTTTCATTTCCTTCCGCAGCCGCTTCTTCAATATCCCTAAAGTCGCTGGATATACCGGAAATTCCAAGAACACCGGATTTCTTATTTAAGATGTCATTAGCAACACCGGCCTCTAAATTTTCTTTGTCTCGGATATACGTAACGATAGCAGGGTCGATGTCTCCCGAACGAGTACCCATAACCAGACCCTCCAGCGGAGTGAAGCCCATGGAAGTATCGATACACTTGCCTCTCTTAATAGCGGAAACAGATGCGCCGTTTCCTAAATGGCAGGTAATGATCTTCAAATCATCCAGTGCACAGTTCATGATATCAGCTGCTCTTTCGGCTACATATTTATGGCTTGTTCCGTGGAAACCATATCTTCTGATTCCATGCTTCTGATAATATTCATAAGGAATCGCATAAATGTATGATTCAGGAGGCATGGTCTGATGAAAGGCTGTATCGAATACGGCTACCATCGGCGTCTTTGGCATTAATGCCTGACACGCTGCAATACCTGCCAGATTAGGCGGATTGTGAAGAGGAGCCAATTCCACGCATTCTTCCAGGGCTTTTAGAACTTCTTCTGTGATCAGTACTGAGTGAGCATATTTTTCACCTGCATGTACGACTCTGTGTCCAACAGCTCCGATTTCATCCATGGACTTCACAACACCATGATTTTCATCCTGTACAGCTTCCAATACATGTCCAATCGCTTCTTTATGGTCCTTCATAGGAACTACGAGCTTAAACTTGTCCATACCGATTTTCTCGTGTGTGATGACTGCACCTTCCATGCCGATTCTTTCTACAAGACCTTTGCATAAAAGAACTTCATTTGTCATATCAAGAACCTGATATTTTAATGATGAACTTCCACAGTTGATTACTAATACTTTCATCTTACTTCCTCCGTAATATATATAATTTTAAAATTATTAACTGAAAAATTTCGGGCAGGTAAAACTGCTGAAATTTCTGCAGCGCTTCAAAAGCACTCATAATATTATGCTTCATTTCCATGTTTTTTCAAGTATGTTCAACAGTTTTTGCAATATATATACATAATACTACAATAGGCTTTTATTATAGTATTGCCTAAAATGAACTTTCTCAAATGAAATTTATTTATAATTACACGCAGATGTGATAGGATATCATTATGAAAGTTTTAGGAATCATAGCAGAATACAATCCATTTCATAACGGCCATCTATATCAGCTGAACCAATCGGCTGCTATGACGGAGGCCGATTTTGTCGTGGCCATAATCAGCGGCAATTTTACACAGCGGGGCGAAGCCGCTGTTCTTTCTAAATGGGCCAGAGCGGAAATGGCCGTTCGGTGCGGGATTGACTTGGTCATTGAGCTGCCCTTTGCTTTTGCCTGCAACAATGCGGAATATTTTGCAAAAGGTGCCATTGAAATATTAAACAGGCTCCGCTGCGTCACCCACCTTTCCTTTGGCAGTGAATCCGGCGATCTGGAACGTTTAAAAGAAGTGGCCTGCTTTCTTTCCCATGAAACCGAAGAATTTAAAGATCAGCTCAAGTCCAATCTATCCAAAGGTCTCTCCTATCCCAAGGCTCGATCCGAAGCGGTCAAAGAATGTCTTGGTGAAGAAGCCTCTGAAAATATGCTCCAGCCAAACAATATTCTGGCGATCGAATACTTAAAGCAGCTTTATTTGACACATAGTGACATAATTCCAGTTACAGTAAAACGATATGCTTCCAATTATCACGACCAGGAACTTAGGGGAAACATCGCGTCTGCCTCGGCCATACGAAAAGCCCTGCATTCCAATGATTGGAATACTCAGCTTCTGGAAAGCGCTGTGCCTGCGGAAGTCTTGGCCATACTTCAAAAAGAGTTGCCGAAAGCCCCTTCCTCGGATTCAGAAGAGCTTTATTTCAAGCTGGCAGCATCTAAAATATTAACGGAAAAAAATTCCTGTCTGAAAGAAATTTTTTCTGTGACGGAAGGTCTTGAAAATAAACTGAAAGCATCTATACGAATTTCAGACACGCTGGGTGACCTGAAAAATTCCCTAAAATCCAAACGTTATACCTCCACCAGAATCAGCCGATTACTGACCCACATTCTAATAGGCCTGACAAAATCCGATTTTAACACGATCGTGGAAACGCAGCAATACTACGCCCATATTTTAGGTTTCAATAAAAAAGGAGCCCATTTGCTTAAGCTCCTAAAACAGGAGGAAAAAGCTACACTCCCATTGATTACCAATATAAATAAACAGGCCGACGCTCTGAATCATTGCCAATTATTACTAAGTTATGATTTGATTGCCTCTGATTTTTACAATCTTTTATCCAATCAGAATATTTATGAACATTCTGATCAACTCTATAAGCCTTATATGCAGCTATAAACATCCGTTTATAATAAAAGCTCCGTTAATATCAATGCAAGAATCCCTGCAAAAATGCTGTGGAAGATCTTCACCAGCAGTAAGTAGGAAAAGCTGACCTTTGTTCCCTGCAGCATGCTCATGGACTGTCCTATGATGGACAGTCCTCCAAAAGAGATCAGAATACTGCATCCAATGGTTTTATAGGCCAGAGGAATGGACATCGTACCGCTGATGGAGGAGCACCCTACAGTCATTTCAAAAATTCCCTTAATCATTCCCACATAGTATACATGGGTTATTCCCTTCAAAAGCCCCGATAATTGAATCATATCCGTTATCATCATGAACATGACGATATAAGCCAAAATAATTCCCAAAGATTTGAGAGACGTAATAATAGAATTGGTAAAGGCCTCCAGATAATTATTGTTGAAATCTGTCTTCACCACAGTCTGCCTTTTTTTAGATTTCTTTGATTTATAGGTTCTATAGTCCTTGCTGAACACATCTGCCAGCGTGGAAAATAAAAGCCCGTTCAGCAGGGCTCCGCCAAAATGAGCGATGGCGATGATACTCCCGCTGGTATTGCTTCCAATCATAGAAGCCCCCACTGCACCCACTATAAAAGCAGGGCCGGAAGTGCTGCAAAAGCTGATCAGCCTGCGGCACTCCACACTTGGTATATACCCGCTCCTTCCCATATCTCCGATGATCTTCGCACCCATGGGATAGCCTGATAAAACGCTCAGCGAAAAGGCAAAGCAAGAGGGATTCAAATATCGGGTCACACCGATCCCGTTCATGAAATTAGCACAAATAAAAAACGGCAGCATGGCAGGTAAAATATTGTTCGCCCATATGGCGATTCCCTTTTGTGCCGAAAGTAAAGTGACTTCAGGGAAAATGACCATGACCAGACACGCAGCCCCAGCTGAAAATACAGCTATGATATATCTGAATTTTAATTTTAATGCTTTTACAGCCCAATTAATAATATCCATGATAAATGATATGAATTTACCATGGATATTATACGCTCATATAATCGTTTTACTCTTCCTTATCCAACTGAGTTTTATAGGCCAAATCCTTTATTTCATTTCGGTTGGAGGCAAGAGTTGCATTGACATTTTGGAAGGTGGCTTCCATTTGATTGAACATGTCCGCAAAATGAGTTGCGTTCAACTGCTCCATTTTGTCCTGAAAATTATAAAGAATGCTGTCTATGTAATCAAAAGTACTCATTTTCAACGCTTTGACATTGG
>ENA-UOOI01002364-UOOI01002364.1-fermentation-metagenome-genome-assembly--contig:-NODE-2364-length-16591-cov-7.277153_pt1 | contig 16591 bp, 17 predicted proteins | sample MGYA00245779_ERZ724027 | MGnify/ENA primary metagenome ERZ724027 (study PRJEB28704, sample SAMN03018318) | fermentation metagenome | biome: anthropogenic terrestrial biome; feature: soil; material...
TTTTTCATCATAATAATTTTTGCTTTCCACTTAAAAATTCTTTCTAATTGTCTATTTAAATATCTTTTTATTTCTTTTATTTTATATTTACGAGGTAATAAATCTTTCTGGTATATTTCATTTATTAATTCTTGAATTATAAGATTAGAAATTGAATTTTCATTAGTTACTTTACATTTATATTTAAAACTTTCTTCTCCATCATGGACATTTAAAATCATGTATCCATTACTAAATACAATTTCCATTAGGTCTGTTTCTCCATCAAGTATTATTTGCTGTCCTATATTTACTGCCTCATTTATTTCTTTCAACATTTTAGTTATTGTCATTTAATTTCTCCCTTTCTATATTTAATTTAATAATAAGATAATTTAATATAATAGTTACTCGTCCATGCCTTTGTAAATAATGTTTTACCCTGCTCTTTAAATTTATCTTTTTTTAAATCATACTGATACGCAGTTAAACCAATGTTTGTATAATTTTTAATTAATTTAAATTGATTTTTGGGTAAAACAAAAGACATATTAAACAAAACTTCCAGTGATTTTAAATCAATTTCAGTTTCTAATATGTCATCTTCATTGATAAATATTTTCTTATGTAAATTATATTTTGTTATTAAGTTATAAAATTCTTCTTTTTTATGTGTTTCACATAGTTCATATAATTCTGGTAATTCCAATATATCTACTAAATACCTTTTGCAATTAGCTTTGTTAAACCAATACATCTTAAATGTGGTGTCCACAGCCAAAAGTACCATTAATGCTTCTTCATTTAACATTGATATATCTAAATTATAGTAACTTATTATCTGGAGCAAAACACTTCCTGCGTATTTATATTTATATATATCCGTAGAAATTCGTTTAATATTATTGATATTTGCTGAATTGGGATTATAGCTTTTAGTGACATGATTTCCCCAACAATTATATTTTACCATATCCATATCAACACCTATTAATTGCCTGTCTTTTACATATGTAATATCTTCATATAACTTATCGAAACTATAAAAATGTGTTATTTTATAATTTAGTGTTTTTTCTAATAGTAAACAACTAAAGAAACTGTCAAGGTCATCTGTTAAGCAACTATCATATTTAACTCCATTATTTATCCATTCAGGATATTGTTTTTTTATTTTATTATTCATAATTGTTAGAATTTTTAATAGTTAAAATCCTAACTCTTCTTTATATTTATTATTTAATTTTTATACTTTTTATCTACTCTTATACTCTCCAAAAAAGAAGAGTAGATTAAGCACTATCAAAATTCATAATTTCACCTTTCTTTCTTAAAATTAATTTATTTTTTATCTCTCTAATCACTCAAAAACACTCCTTTAATTTACTTAATTAATTAATTGCTTTTTTTAATAATTTTTGCTCTTTCAGCATTACATCTTCTAATCTAAAAATTAAAGATAAATATTGCTCACATATTTGTTTTACTTCTTCTCTTGTGTAAATTTCTTTATCCAGTCCTTTTGTTGCAATTTCTACGATTGACATATATAATTTCCTCCTAATCATTTAATTTATAATAAAAAAACAAGGGAGTTAAATTCCCCTGTTTAATTATGCTGTCTTTGTGAATGTTGCTACTGCTTTTGTGTTTAATACTTTTAATGTTGCTTCACCAATAACCTGTCCTTTCACACTATCTCCTGTTTTACCAAGAATTTCTGAAAATACAGGTCTTAAGAATCCAAGACGAACATATGTAGGATCAAATACTACTAATTTATCTACAGGCATATGTCTATTTAAAATTAACTGAACCTGTCCATAGTTTGTATTTATCTGATTAGCAACAAGTCCAAATTGCCCTGTAGGTGCATTGTAGTTATATTGTGTATTATAAAATCCGTCTATTAATTCTTTAAAGTCAGAATTAACCATACATATGTAACCATTACTGCCTAATCCATTATCCCATAATTTTTTTACTGTGCTTTTAAATAAAGCTTCTGTCAATGCTCCTGCATCTGTTACAGCATTTTCACTATAAACAAACTGTAATAAACCATCCATACGTCTTATAAATGGAGTTAAACTACCATCATTTTTTGTTCCATTGATTATTTTATCTTCTAAATTAACTTTTAATTCTACCAATCTATCAGCCATTTCAGAAGTATATAAATCTGAAATTCCTGTAATACTGGAAGCTTCTGCGGTTCCTGATACACTTACTGCTTTTTTAAATATTTCACAGTAATTTAATTTCTCTGCTCTAGTAGATGTTTGAAAAACTGTAGTTTCTGAACCTTCTACCTGTGAAATATCTGCTGTGGTGTCCAATGTCTTTTCTCTCCAGTTAACTAAATAAGATGTTTCTTTATCATATTGGTTTCTTCCTAAAAGTAATGTACTAAGAGGAGTATCAAGTGGTTGTGCCACACATAGCTCCGTCATTAAATCAACATTTTCTAAACTTAAAAAATCACTTGTTTTTATCATTTATTATCATTTCCTTTCTTATTTTTATATTATTTTTTAATGGTATTTTAACCATCAATAGTACACTAATTAATTATTGAACTGCCTATTGAAATAACTTACTCATTTTGGCTTTTAACATACTGCCTACATCACCTTTGTTTTTAGCTTCTTCATATGCTGTATTAGTTGTATTGTGTTCAGTTGGCTTGTAACCAGAATCAATTGTATTTTTTTTATTAATGGCCACTAATTTTTCAATCTTTTTATTGGCCGCAGCAATATCCTGACTATCTACAACTAAATCAAACATACTTTCATCGAGTCCCTGCTTCAGCATCTCAACTTTTATACTATTTTCTAAATTACTCTTAGTTAAAAGTTTTAATTGTTCTGCTTGTTTGGCTCCTGCCTGTATCTTTGCATCTGCATCCTTTATCCTTGCTTCAAAATCCAATATTTTAGTATTGTAATTGCTCTCATAGTCAGTAAACAATTTCTCTACTTCTTCTTTTGTATAACTATCTTTGTCAAATTTCATTTAAATAACCTCCTACAAATTTATTTAATTTATTAATTCTTTCTTTAGAAAGATACCTACCCGATGTAACAAAGTGACTTATAGTAGTTCCGTCCAATCCCACTTGTTTTGCTATAAAACTATAAGTAACTCCTTTATGCTCTTTTAAGTATTTTATTTTTCTTATAAGTTCTTCTCTCTCCACCTCTTTCACCTCAACATAAAATCTTTGCCTATTTTTAGGCATAAAAAATATAAAAAAAACTCCTTATATCTATATACAAGGAATTAATTTCTTCTTAAAAGTATTGATATTATTTAATTCTTAATAATGTTAGTCCCTAATCTGGGTATAAAAAAATATATTAAAACTATTTTAAGTTATTGTCCAAAATAGAAAATGACTTCTTCCATAGGATACTAAAATTTTAGTACAGATAAAATATTATTTATCTTACAGTTTACCTGCTACAGAATTAGCTTGTTTTCATTAATTTTCGAGGAAGGTGGATTTGCACCACTTAAACAAGCAAATTACTAATAATGTTCAATCATAACATACAATAAGTGAACTATATATAATAGTTCAAGTTGGCCATCTAATTTAGATAACTAAATTCAACTATTACACTATAAGCAAAATGTTTGACATGGTATCAAACCCTAATAATATAAATGATTATAAAACTTTTTGCTACCGTCACAGTTTTATCTTCTTTCCATTACTGATAAATAAACATACAAAATAACTTGTAACACTAGTAATATCAATGTTGTCAGTGTTTTTCTATTTTTCGGATTTTTTATTATCATATAACGTCTTTTCCTCATGGGCGTGGAAACTAATATATATCAGCGGTTGTCCTGATCGGACTAATTTTTTAGTTGAATATTTTTTCTTCCATTACTCATATAATAAATTTTTTTTATTATCTTATATACATTGTTATAACCTTGATAATTATAGGTTTCTATTTGGTCAACATTTTTAATTTCTATTTGTCTAGCAAAAATAATTTCTATTCATTCTCTATATAATAAACTTTTTTAATCTTCTTAAAAACATTGATAAATGCTTAATATACATTGGATTCTATTTTCTCGCTATTGGTGTTTCTATTTCGTGACATTTTTTTATTATCTCTATATTAGGAAAGTTACATTACTCATATAATAAATATTTTACATCTTAATAATATCAATGGATTTTAGTATATTTTTAGTAGTGGTTACTACTTCACATTTTTTCTTCCTATAGAGACACATATCTTAAAATGGCTATATCTATTAATATATATAGGATATAAAGCACTTTGTAAAAAAGTTATAAATTTCTATGTCCTGTAAAGTGTTGCTATAACCTTGATATATAATAGTTCTATCTTCTTAACATTTCGTCCGAATTTTATCTTACCTACTATAAGTAACCTTATTTATTTTTATCTCTAGATATAGTTAAACCTTGATATAACCTTAATATTTATATGGTTCTATTTGGTCAACATTTTAATTTCTATTTGCGAGAATTTTATTTTTTGCTCTCTCTTCCCCTATAAGTAACCTTATTTATTTTTGGATATGGGTATCTAAACACATTGTTATATCCTTGATTTTTATATGATTCTATTTTCTTAACATTTTAAAAAATATCTTTTCTATCTCATATAATAAACCTTATTTATTTTTAGATTTAACGTCTAAAAAGTCCAGTAATATAATCATTTATACCCAATTCCTATTTTATAACATTAAAAAATTTTTACTCTTTTTCTCCCCTATTAGGAAAATTGCATTTTTGAAAAATGATAGCCAAAAAACGCCTATATTATAAGCGATTCCACCGTTCTCTATTTACAACAAAATTAAAAAAAATGATAAATTTTACCTTACTCAATAAAACTTAAAATTTAATGCAACCTATGAAATATTTTATTTTCCTCTCCCTTAAAGTAACCTTATTTATTTTTAGATTTAATGTCTAAAAGCCCAGTAATATAATCATTTATAACCAGTTTCTATTTATACAGAATTTTATTTTTTATGACTATCCACCCCTGATTTTTTGATTTTTAAGAATACGGTTTTATCAGCGTTTTTCAAGTGTCCATTTCTCAAAAAATCGCATTTAACGTGCCTTAAAATTTGAAGTAGTGTAATTGTATGCCTAAAAATAGAAGTGGCTTAAAATGGCTCTATGAAGTTAAAAAATATGTCGCTAATAATATTTTAATACTAATACTTAATACTAATATGTAATATTATAATATATATTTACATCTTCATTTATATAATATATAATAATCATTAAAGGTAGGTGATATTATATGAGTGTAATAATAACATTACTGAATGTTAAGGGTGGAGTTGGAAAGACCACATCTACAATTAATCTGGCTGGAGCTATGTCAAAATTAAAACGTAAAGTATTAATACTAGATAATGATAGTCAAAGTAACATAACTCAAATACTCAATATAAATAGCCAATATAATATGTATGATTTATATACTAATCCTAAAGTTACCTTTAATGATTGTATTAGTATCTATAATGAATACATCTATGTGATAAGCAATACTATTGACAGTGCCATACTTGAAAATGAGTTATACAACAAAAGAAATAGGGAAAGCATCCTGAAAAACAAGTTTGCCCAGTTTGACAATGACTTTGATTATATTCTTATAGATAATAGTCCATTCTTAGGAATAACAGTTCAAAATTCATTGGTCATGAGTAACTATTATATTGAAATAATAGACAATAGCACATCAGCATTACAGGGACTAAACATGGTTGATAAAGTGGTAAATAATTTAAAAGAAAATGGATTAATTGACGATTTAAAACTCTTAGGAATACTGCGAAATAGATTTAAAAAAAGAACCCTATTTAATAAACAATTTAATGAAGTATTACAAGAAGAATTAAAAGCTAAATTGTTTGATACAATAATTTATGATAGTGTAAAATATAAAGAATCAGTGGCATTACATAAAACAATTCAAGAATATAATATGACTTATGGTAAACCATTTAATGATTTATATTATGAGTTATTATATAGGATAGATTCATAGTATAAATATTTCATATTAATATGTAATATCAATGTATAATATTAGATTATGGAGGTAATATTTTATAATGAGTGATAATTTTAAAGATAGTATCAAAGATAATATTAATGTTAACTCTAATATTAAGAATAAAGATCAAATTGCAAAAGATAATATCAATATTGAAAGTAAATTTCACCTAGCAAAGAAGAAAATTGATAAGACCAATAAAAAGACATTCCCTGTCTATATGGAGAATGATTTACTGAAAAAACTTACTGCAATAAGTAAAAAAAGTGGTTATTCTCGAAATGAGTTAATAAATTTAATGTGCAACTGGTGTACTGATAATTTAGATTTTACAGAAGAATAAACAATTCTCATAGGACAACAACAAAACTTCCTTGTTGTTGTTTTATATGTTTTATATACAACAAGTTTTAATATTTTAGGCATATCACAAACCATTGATATATCTATAGTTATTTAACTGAAATATGACCAATTCGTACTGAAATATGACCAATTCGTACTAATTATAATCTGAAATATGACCAATTCGTACTGAAATATGACCAATTCGTACTAATTATGACTTTAAATATGACTTGACATACTTAAAAGACATAATATAAAATGGTATAGGGTGATAAAAATGGTTACTAGGGGTGATTTATTAAAATATAAAACCTTGATGGTAAAATCTAACTATATAATTGAAGCATCATATAAATTAAATCTGCAAGAGCAAAGATTAATTTATATACTAACTACTAAAATAAGTAAAGATGATATTGACTTTAAAAGTTATAGATTTACGCAAACTGAAATAAATAATATTTTATCAAAACATAAAATTAGTTTTAACGAATTAAGCCAACATATAGACAGTTTAAGAAATAGGGAGTTAGTTATTGTAAAGGAGAATTCAATTTTAAAAACAAAATGGCTATCCTCCGCAGAATATTTTAATGATGGTAGTATTGAACTCTGTTTTGATGATAAATTAAAACCTTATCTATTGCAGTTAAAAAATAGATTTACAAAGTTATCATTAGATAAAGTAATAACATTTAATAGCAACTATTCATGTAGAATATATGAATTATTAAAGCAATATGAAGGAATTGGAGAAAGAACCGCAAGTATTGAAGCATTAAGAACTATGTTTTGTATAGAGCCACATGAATATAAATTATATGGTGATTTTAAAAGGAAAGTTATTCTTCAGGCACAAAAGGAATTAGATAAAAGTGATATATCCTTTAAGTTTGAAGAAATAAAAACAGGCCGGAAGGTAACAAGTATTAAGTTTACAATAAAGAATAATAAAAATGAAATAGCAGCAGGAGCAGTTACATCAGAAACACAACAAAAACAGGATTTAATAAAAGAAGTCCAAGCATTATTTACAAAGCATACTATTACAGAACTTGAAGCCACTTGTTTACTAGAGGACTCTAAAAATAATATTGAGTTGATAAAAAAATGCTACGACTATGCTATTAATAAAAATGTTGATAATATTATTGGCTATATGAGAGAACTTTTAAAAGGATTTAATGAACCAAAGGAGAATACAAAGACCACCACATTTGACAATTTTAAACAAAGAAAATATGATACTAAAGACATTAAAGAACTAGAAAAAGGATTATTGGGATGGTAATAAAATCCATACAGCCATTTTAAGACACATTAATTTTAAAAAGGTATAATTATATGTCTAAGTAATTTAAAACACGATATGGGGCATCTATGGACGTTCTAGGGGGATATTAGATACAAAATAATATCCCTTTTTATTTTTTACCATTCTCCAGCCAATCGTATACATATATGACTATTTAGTGTAGAATCTAAATTACTTGTGGCTTGACACATTAAATATTCTCCTCCATCACCATTAACATTATGGACTGTAAAATGGTTTCCATCTGGTGTTGTTTTTGTGTAATAACTAGCAGTTACACCACTAAAAGAAAATGTAAACGTATCATTTGATTGTGTACTGGTTTGAAATGCGTATACTGTAACTGTAATTGTATCACCTTGTAATACTTTATAAGGATTTCCACTGTCGGTATAATTTGTAATATCTTCTGTATCTCCGTTGTAATTCGTTGAGAATTTAATTGTTTTAGCTACTACAGCATTAACTGTTGTTGAAATTACTTGACTATATGTCTGTGAATCCTCACCCACAAAACTACACGTAACATTGCAGTTCCCAACACCTGTTGCAGTAATAAGACCTGTAGAATTAACTGTTGCTATACTCGTATTATTGCTTGAATATGTTATTGTTGGATTAGATACAGTAACGCCCTTATCTGTGACACTGACTGTCAATTGTTGAGTGCTACCATTATCAATAGAAATACTTGTAGGTGAAACACTTAATACATAAACATGAGCCAATTCAACTCCTATTGGTATTTGTTGTGTATATGTCTGTGAATCTTCTCCAATGAAAGTACACATAATTGTTGTGTACCCTGCTCCTATAGCTTCAACTAATCCAGAATTAGACACTGTGGCAACACTTGTGTTACCTGATACATAAGAAAAAGTAGCATTTTCAACATTAATTCCATAATCTGTGACCGTAGGAATTAATTGTTGTGTACTTCCTGTATCTAAGCTAATAGACGTAGGACTTACACTTAATACATAATTATGTAATGGTGTAACTGTTGCTGTTTCTGTTGTACTTCCAGAATTATATTCTTCTATACAGGTAACAGTTATATTACAAGTACCCTCTTCTATTGCTGTTATCAATCCAGAATTAGACACTGTAAGTATATTAGTGTTGCTACTTGAATATTTAAGATTAGGATTAGTGAGTACAGTGTTATTTCTGCTTACACTTACATTTAATTGTTGTGTATCTCCTTTTCTTACTGTTGTTGAACTAGGTGTAATTGTAAAACTATATGAAGCCAATGAAGCACCTGAAGGAATTTCATTAGTAATATCATCACCAGAGCCAATTTGTTGTATATCAGCGTGTAATAATATAAGTCCCTCCAGTGACTTGTCTATTGCTGTTATCATCCAAGGAAATCCCATCTTTATAAATTTATCATTTACACTAATGGTATTCGTTATATCATTTCTTTCTATTGTGACCACGATTTTTCCATCTGGTAATACAATATACTGTGAAGATGATAAATCCAGTGTTTTTGTTTCAATTATCGAAGGAATTGCATTTATGATGCCACCTATTACAAAATTTACATTATATGGGCATTTTCTAATTGTGTATTTATTATAAATATTATTAATATTCTCATTCTTCGTAATAATCATATAATTCATATTATTATATTTAATGATATTTCCCTGTGATAATTCTGTATCAGTTAAAAGATATTTTTCATCTATCGAACTATTTGTATCATTTATTTCTTTTAATAATCCTTGCTTTATGATATTATTTATTGTAAAATCTTTTGAGAACATAGTAAGCATTGTATTATATGTATCTTTTATACTAAAGTAGTCATTTACCATTATATCACCTTCTATTCTGTAAATAAATAAACAAAAGATGCTCCAGTTCCATTGTCATTATCATCAGTTGACATTAATCTGATTTTTCTATCTAAGGAATCTATCCTATCATTTAGATTTTTACTAAATTCAGAAATGGTCATATCATCATTTTTAACATTCCTCATATATGAAGGATTATTTGCGATTGATTCTAAAATTGAAAGTGCAGTTCTATATATATTTTTCTTATTTATGTTGCTAGTTGGAGCATATTCATCACTGGGCGTGAGGTTATTCTCTTGTAAGTAGATTGCAAGGGTATCGTCTGTAAGAGTAACGCCCTCAACTTCTATTTTAATTCTATCTATATTAGTCATTTATTTTCATTCCTTTCTTTTTAAGTTAACTTGTTAACATCAATAATAGAGCCATTTAATAGTTAACTATAATATTAAATATATATGTCATGAAATTCATATTTTTTGTATTTTGAGTATAAAAAAAGATGCTATTTTATAGCACCTAATTATTTTAGTCAAACATTAAAAACCATGTGTGATTTTACTTGTAGTAACTGTTTCTCCATCAGATATAAGTATTAGATTATTATTAGCATCTAATATTTTTTCTTTAAAATCATATCTATGATAATTTATTCTTCCATGATTATTACTGTATTCAATATATCCATCATATTTTAAAGCATCTTCTTTATCTAAATTTATTTCCATAAGCGTATTTTCATAAAGTACTATAACTTTATCATGTAGATCAAAACATTGTCGTATACTTTCTTCAATACATTCTTTATAATCATCCATGCCAACATCTCCTTTTTATTTATAATTCTACATATATAGGTATAATCCTCCTGAAATTTATATTTTTTTGGTGTGTGAAAAATCTAGTTAACTAAAAGCACTTTTTTTAAAAAAGGGGTAATTTGCTTTAAATAAAAACAAAATTTTATCTTGATTAATGTGTTTGTTTATACATTCATAAAGTAGTACCTTTATTGAAATATTATATGTTAGATTGATACAACTTCGCTAAATAAAATTTTAGCGAAGTTATAAATGTCATATAAAATCATCTAAATCATTGATATTACTGGTTTTACATGAATTTTATATATTTGTAATGTACTCATATTAGTTTATGCCATAGTAAATTACCAATTATTTTACCTTTTATTACTATATATTACATTAATTATACCACAATATACCTTTTATTTACATTGTATAAAGTTACAATAATATTGCATGGGATGTATATTATAGCATTATAACGTCAGCCGATTCAATCGACCTATTTTATAAATGACTTTATATTTTTTAAAATTAATTGAAAAAATTTTTTTTAATTTTTTTCCTTAACAATGCCAGTAAAATCAATGCTTTAATACCTTACTATCCAACCCCACCTATATCAACACTTTACATTAATCGTTATCCTATAATTATTATAAGTTAATAATTATTATTCATTAGATGTGTTATTATTAGAATTATCCTCCGCATTATTATTTATGCTCTGTGATTCACCATTATTATTGCCATCTACATTATTTTCAGTACCTAACCCCTCTTTATTGGCTTGTATTGCCTTAATTTCTGCTTCTATATTATTCGTATATGGACTATGCTCTAATGCACTTTCTATACTCATCAAGCCATTATTATAAAGATTAACTATATTATTTACTATATCACTTTCAGATGATGGAATACTCATATTAAACGTACAATCCATTAAGCCATCCACATTAATATCCTTATATTGCAATAACTTCTCTATCTGTTCCCATCTGCTATAATATCCTTCCTTCAAGTAATTAGCACTCATGTTGCCCTTTAAAATACTTAATGTATACATCATTCTAATTGATTCCTCTGCCAAATTTGCAGGATTACTACTACCATTGAAAGCCAAACTAGGTGTCATAGAAACGTCTAATAAACTATTCATCAACGTTTTATATAGTTCCTTTAATGAATTAGTGTCCATCTTACTTAATACTAAATCAAAACTACTACCATCATCCAGTTGTAAGCAGGAACCCACTATATTTTTATCTACTGCACCATTCCCATCTTTATCTATATTTAATTTAGTTCCAGTAACTACAGGAATTGGATTTAAGAATTTATAGAAACTATCATGGTATTTACTCAATAACTCTTCCATTTTATCTATTATATTTACATAGTCCTCTAAATCACTTCTACCCTGTGTCATATCTTCTTCATTCTCTTGTTTAATATATAGTACAGGTAGTCCACTTAGATTCTTACTTATCTTCCTAAGATATATCCCATCTCCACCCATGTTATCATATTGATATACACTATCTGGATAAAATACAGTCCAGTAACTTATACCACTCGCCATTATTGTATAGTGCTGTATAAAGCACACATAATCCATGCTATCTGTAAATACAGGGTAACTATCTTGTGGTAAGATTATCTTACTTTGTATGTTACTATCTTCATCTAGATATAAATACTCTGCACATAATCCATACTTATTCATCTTATCAAGTATCTTATCATCAACCATATTAAGGTGGCCTTGTTTATATATATCATTCATGGCATTTAATGTATTTTTATCTTCACATATTAGCGTAACTGGATTCTTCAATAAAAAGCTTTTCTGAAATGCTAGAAGTGGTTTAGCATATTGTAATACAATCTTTGTTGTTGTAAATGTTCTACCATTATAAACTGTATCTGCTCTATTCAATATAGCATGGCTGCCATTCAAATATTCTTGTATATTAATTATATTAAGAATCCTATCTTTATGTATTGGTTTATTACACTCTTCTACAAACCAGTAAGGATTATTACTATAATATAAATTTATATATTCTTGTAAATTCATACGATCATTCCTTTCTTATTATTTTAGGTGTCGCTTCAAGCTACCCCTAGATATTAAATCTGTTGGTTTTTGCAAAAGTGGAAATTCCCACAATTGTAAATATTAAATATATGACTTACCACTCTTTAACGCCTGTACTGCTAAACAATAACTATCTACTAAATCATCATGGTTTAAAGAACCTTTAGAATTTCCGAATGAACCATTCTTTTCTTGAAATATTCTCATCTGGTCTAATGTATTTCTATCATTCACAAGTACCATACCTTCCTCAAAAGCTTCTTTAAAGTCCATAACTAATTTACTTTTGCTTACATTGTCAGTATACCAGCCATAATCATATGTTTTTTCACCTTTTATTTTATCGAACCGTTTAATCTTTAGAATTTGTATATATCCCATTTCTTTCCTTAATCTAGTAATTAAATCTAATCCATATGTATTTCTTTCTGGTAAATATAAGCAATAATTAAAATAATATCCTAAGTCATAACATATTTTTGCAAATTTATAAACAGGCACATCATTACGATTAAATGTACATACCTGTTCTCCAGAACTATCTAATATACAAATTGAACTATAATCACCCTTTAATCCTGCTCCTGTATCTATACCACCAAGATATCTTTCAGTTTTCTTTATATCTTTATATATATTCAATCCATTACCATAATAAATTCTTAAACTATTAGGCAATTCTTTTATCTCCTTAATATTCATAATTGGAGGAAGATAATTATATCTCTCTGTAATTGTATCTGCATCAAATACACCAACATCTGAACTAATAAACATCTCGTCAGGTGTTGCAGGATATTCCTGTGAAAACTGGTCTTTGGGTGTATCTAATAACTTCCATTGTCTCCACATTATTTGCAGTAAACTTGCTCCCTTGTTATATAATATCTTCTCATAAGGTGTTAAGTCCTCACTGGATAACCTCACACCATGATTACTATTTTTGTACCATGCTTCAGCTTCTTTATAATCGTCATAAAATGCTGTTTTATTCTCATACCACGCATAGAAAAAAGCTTTATATTTACTATGTCCTTTATAAGCATTGGTAAATAATCTATAATAATTGTTGCCTAATCCGTTGGCTGTCGATTCAATGATAATCTTGCTGTCTTTATCTTTAGCCAGTGATTGCTCTAAACCCAATAATCCTTTTGTATCTTGTTCATTAGTCCAAAAAGCAAACTCTGTACAATGTATATAACTGAATGTACCACTTCTACCTAATTCTTTTGTTCCTACTGTTGCATTTCTTATCCTTGAGCCATTTTCCAGTGCCAACTCATGCCTATTAAATTTAGTTGATTTTACTGTATATTTCTCTGGAATTGATAAATACATATTCTGCAATTTTGTGAATATGTCCCTGACCGAATCCCCACTATAAGATAACATTAGGCATTGACTATTTGGCTTTGTAATTGCTATCCATAGCATTAATCCTAATGATATAGTAGTGAATCCTTGTTGCCTACCTTTACCAATTATATTAAATTTACCCATATTTTTTATAAAATCTTTTTGTTGGTCATTTACTTTAAATGGAATTAATTGAGAATGATTGTCCACTATCTTTACAAAATTTTTTAACCATAGAATAGGATTATTATTTATTTTTTCTAATTTCTGCTCATGTGTAATATTCATTTAACCCCTCCTATTCAGATATATCCAATAAATCTTCTTCTTGCTGTCCTTCTTCTTTATCTTCAATAATATTTATTGGTTTATTTTTTAATTCTTTTCTTAATACTAGAAAGGTTTTTACTGCTTTATCATCTCCACTTAACGCCTTTTCCCTTACAACATTATAAATATCATACAAATCTTTATTACTCCTGATTTCCATTAATAATCCATAAAGATGTTGATATTCCTGTGAACCCTCCCATTGTTTGAATGTTTCCATAGAAATTTCACTAAAATTCCATCTGCTCATAAATTCATCCCTATTTATTTGAGAATACTTAATTGTTATATTATCAATCTTATTTATAAAGCAAAAATATAAAAATTTCTTCCTGTTTTTTTTAGCTAGTTTGTTTAATTCTTCTCTAAAATTATTTCTAGCCATTTAATTACTTCCTTTCCATATAATTTATTTTAATTTATATTTTATTTCTTCTATATCCTGCTGCACATCTTTCACAATATTAAGATTATTAGATAATGTTGTGATTGTATCTTGATAATTCTTTTCTCTATTTGCATTTTCTGCCTGGACTCTATCAACAAAACTTTTATAATCTTGCCTGTTAAAATACCAGAACACTAACATTACTCCTAGTATTGGACTACTATTAATTATTTGTGTAAATATTGCTTCCATATAATCGTTCCTTTCTTTATTATTTGTCTGACAATAATGCACCGAATCCGTTTAAAGGAATCGGTTATATAAATAAAATAGATGGGAATTTACGCCCACCTATAATTTTTATATGTTTATGTATATGTAATTTTATATAAAACAAATAGTATTGTATGTTTATATACCTTGTACACCTTAAAATGGCTTAAGATGCTCTTAAACAATATTCATTTAATAGATAAATATTTTCATCTGTAAAATTAAATATGTTCTTTAAATGTGTTATGCCCTCGCCTTTTGGTATTAATATAGGATTAACCACAGATTCTAATTTCTTGATATGATTATTGAATGTTGCACTTGTATAATTTTTCTTTGCTTCACTAATTCCATTTATAGAAATGTCTTTTTGCAATTCAGTTAGTTTGCCCACCATACTTTTACTGTAATGCTCCTGCAAGATTTTTTTGCTGTGATATAAATTATAATAATCACCACAATATATTATTTTTTTTAAAGCATAATTAATCCAGTAATCGTGATCTTTTTGATGAAAATAATTTACTAATTCTCTGGTCTGTCCCCATGTCTTTTCTAAATAATATAATTTATTTCTTTTTAGTTGAACTTCAAATCTTAACATATTTTTATATTTATTAATATCAACTAATAATTCACTATCTGTATCAATTAATTCTTGCTCTTTATCATAAACATTTATATTCATGCTTTTAGAATTATAATAGACAGAAGATTTATATTTACTATATTGTTTTAATGCACGATAATTATTAGATGCCTTTTTCAATAATTTTATATATATATCCTTATTTTCTGTAATTATATCACTCTTATAATCCACTCGATTTAATTGATAAGTTGGATTAGTCCAGTAGAATCCAAACTCATAAAATTGTTTCTTATATTCTTTTAATACTTTAGAATAATCACCTTCCACTATTACATCTTTATCTAATAATCTATTTAAGTTTATTTTTATATGCAATACATTATATACTTTATAATATTTAAAATCTAATGACCTATATTTTCTATAATAAACTAATTGTTTTTCTTCCTTTGTTATCTTGAAATTATCTTTTATTAAACTAATATCATCTATTAAAATTGTTGCATACTCTAATGTATGTATCATAATTTCTTATCTCCTTTATATAATTGATTTTTAATATTTTGTATTTCTTATTTCTTAAAGCCGGGAAATTTTATTTTTGATTTTTAATACTTATTTTTTATTGATATTTATTATATTTTTAAGATTATTTACTATATATTTTTTGATGTGTTTCTTTTGAGTTCTTACACATATTTATACTGGGCGACTACTAATACTTTTTTCCATATATTTTTTTAAATTCTATTAGTTGTCGCATTGCTTCCAGAAATTCGTCTGTCCTTTCAAAGGAATAAATGACTCCAGAACTTGTGTTATATTTGTAATATCTAAAACCTAACCAACTCAACGCATCAGCCAAATATTTTTTATTAATATTAAAATTAATCATTGTTTAATCTCTCCTTTATATAAAAATAGGAGCATCCTCATGACAGGAGGACACTCCGTTTATTAATTAATTTATGTACTATGGTAATTCTTTTAAAGATTGAAACAATATATCCTTGAAAATTTCATACTCATATAAATCTACTTTTATATCGTCCATATTTTTCCAACTGGTATATATGTTTTCATTTATTTCATTTAGCTTAGTTTCAACTTTATGCTCCAGTTCAAGATCATAAATTCCTTGTTTTTTCATCATAATAATTTTTGCTTTCCACTTAAAAATTCTTTCTAATTGTCTAT
>ENA-UOOI01002365-UOOI01002365.1-fermentation-metagenome-genome-assembly--contig:-NODE-2365-length-16589-cov-3.507863_pt1 | contig 16589 bp, 14 predicted proteins | sample MGYA00245779_ERZ724027 | MGnify/ENA primary metagenome ERZ724027 (study PRJEB28704, sample SAMN03018318) | fermentation metagenome | biome: anthropogenic terrestrial biome; feature: soil; material...
CACACCGGCACCGTAAACTGGAAGTGGATAGGCATGAAATCCGACGCCCGTATTCTTTCCATAGTCTTTATCTGTCTTAGACTTTTCAATCTCTTCATCGGTTCTGTAGCGTTCCCCCGACTCATCAATAAAATAATTTACGTCTTTGATCCCCCAGTTTACCAGAGCCTGACCCTCGTCGGAACAAATGTAATCAATATATTTGATCGCCGCCACAGGATCTTCACACGCTGTTGTGATAGCCACACCCCATCCGGTGGTAAGTCCCTGATACATCAAAGCAGAACACTTTGTATCTTTATCTATGGTAAGAGGCAGTGGAGCGTAAGTCTTGTCAAACTTTCCGTCCGCTTTTAATACTTTTTCACCATCAGAATAATCCCATCCTGCATCTGTAAGTGCTACCACACGGCCGGAAGCAATCTTCGCAATATAATCCTCATGTGTCTGTGTCGCGAATTCCGGATCCAGAACTCCTTCATTATACATCCGGTTCAGCCATTTGAAATATTCACGTTCTTTTTCTGAGCGGAACTTATACATGGCATTGTAGTCATCATCGATCAGCCACTGTCCGTTATCCGGTGCCCCGTCAGCGATGAATCCGGCTGGATTTCCAAGTGTAATCATCCAGTGCCAGTCTGCCGCAGATAGAGTGAGGCCAATCGTATCCATTCCATCGTCTGTTTTGGGATGTGCCGCAAGATAATCCTTGATCATCTTCTCATAATCTTCAAGAGATTCCGGAAGTTTATAGTCATTTTCCTTCAGCGCTGCCCACTGGATCTGAGCAGTCCCGGTCGATTCAAAAACCGTTCCGCCAATTTTATATGATGACAATTGGTAGATTGACGGGTCATCCTGTGTATACTTCAGCTTATCGAATTCATCCCCATACATTTTCTTGATATTTGGACCATATTTATCAATCAGATCCGACATATCAATCAATGCCCCCGCATCAATCAGGCTGGACGCATCGCCTTTGGCATAGATGAGATCGGGATAATTTTGCTCTGCGATCATTAGCGCTACTTTCTTGTCGTCCGAAGCAACCGGATAATCTGTTTTTAACTTAACACCAGTCTTTTTCGTCAGCTCCTCTGCCACAGGATCAGACCAGGTATCTTCCTGACCGTCAGCGTTATAAAACGTCAACTCCGTAATCTCATCCTTTGATTTGCTTTTAGCTGCAGTAGTCTCTTTCGCCTTTCCCCCACATCCTGCCAGCATACCGGCAATCATGGTCAGTGCCATAATGCATATACTTGTTTTTCCTGCTTTCATACCTCTCCTCCCCGCAGTTACACTGCATGCATATATAATGATTGTTACCTGGTTACCATTTCTGTTTAATCCTTCACCGCCCCGATTGTCATTCCTCCGACGAAATATTTCTGAAGGAAAGGATAGACAATTAATATTGGTACTGTGGCAACGATTGTGACAGCCATACGAATCGATAAAGGAGAAACTGTATTCTTCAGCTGTTCTTCCGCTGTGTGCGGGTCGATCTTCAACGTAGCCTGTTCCATGATCTCGTATAAGATATACTGAAGCGTCTTTAAATCTCTGGCATACAAATAGGTATCCATGAATGAATTCCATTGCCCAACTGCAATGAACAGGGCTACAGTTGCAAGAACAGGTTTACAAAGCGGCAGAATAATCTTCCACCAGATTGTAAAATCATTGGCTCCATCGATCATCGCAGCTTCCTGCAAAGCCTGAGGAAGGCCATTGATAAAAGAACGAATCAAAATAACATTATAAACCCAGATTACCCCAGGCAGAATGTAAACCCAAAAACTGTTTCCCATCTTCAAAGTCCTGGTCAGAAGCAGATACTCCGGTACCATTCCGCCGCTGACGTACATTGTTATAATGAATAACATTGTAAATAGTTTATTAAAGTAAAAATCATTACGACTGAGAACATACGCAAGCATCGATGTGCAGAAAACTCCTGTGGCCGTTCCGATCAGTGTTCTCGCAACTGACACTAGAAAAGGACTGATCAGATTGTTTTCTGTAAAAATATAAACATAATTGTGAACTGTGAATTTTCTTGGAATAATAAAATTAACATTTCTCATCGTATCGATTGGATCATTAAACGAAATGGCAAGAACATTTAAAAAGGGATAAATGGTGATCACAATCACAACCAAGAAAATTGCAACAAGCACATAATCAAATGGCTGCTTTTTTGTTTTAACTTTGCTCTTCTTATTGACCTGCAAATCGACGCCCCCTTTATATCAGCCTGCTTTCGCCCAGCAGACCTGCTATCTTATTAGCAATCAGCAGCAAAACAATCCCCACAACAGACTGAAACATGCCAATTGCAGTACCAAGTCCATAATTATTCGTCCCAATACCTCGTACATAAGCAAACCAGGATAAAACCATAGCATGATCCTGTACAATACCGTTACTCAGAAGCATCTGCCGTTCCATTCCCACATTCAGCGCACCACCGATACTCATGATCAACAGAACTACAACCGTAGGCTTAATGCCAGGAAGTGTTATATGCCACATCCTCTGGAATCGGCTTGCACCGTCGACTTTAGCTGCCTCATACAGTCCCTGATCAATTCCCGCCATTGCGGAAAGATAGATAATTGCATCCCAGCCGACTTCTTTCCAGACATTAATCAAACATACAACAACCCAGAAAAGTGGTGAATTGCTTGACATCAGATGTAACTTCTTTCCAAATAAAACGTCGAGTGCACCGCCATCATTCAGAAACATTTTCGCTATGCTTGCGATAATTACCCATGAAACAAAATGCGGCAGGTAAGAAATTGTCTGCGTAACCTTTTTAAATTTATTAAAGCAAATCTCATTGAGCAGCAACGCAAAGATAATTGCTGCGAATGTTCCCAAAAAAATGCCCAGGATACTGATTCCTATGGTATTTAACATCGTCTGCTTAAATAACCGATCCTGAAACGTCTGAATAAAATTAGCAAAACCCACGAACTTCCGCTTCCATACCGGCAGTGCAAAGGAATTCGGTTTCACTTCCTGGAACGCCATCGTCCATCCCCAAAGTGGTATGTACTTGAATATAATCAGCCAGATCAAAAATGGAACTGACATCGCCAGAAGATATCTCTGCTTCCACATGAGACTCCAACTGAACTTTTGCTTAACAACCTTTTCCTTTCCTTTTTTCTTCATACTCATTTATTCATCACTCCTCCCTCCATCCACTTCTGATTATATAGAAGAAAAGGAATTGAAACCACCGTGATTTTCAGATCTTTTTATCCTTACTTTTCTTACATCTGTTTATCATCCTGAGCATGCCTGATATATTCTTTTGGACTGATCCCGACATACTTCTTAAACTTCAAATAGAAGTAATCCAGATTTTTATATCCTGTCTGTTCGGCTATTTGATAGACTTTTAAATCTGTCTCTAACAACATACGCTTTGCATTCGTAATACGTATACTGTCAAGGATATTGTTAAAGCTGTCACCGATCTCTTTTCGAAAGACCTTTCCCAAATAATTGCTGTTATAATGAAACATCTTTGCAAATGTCTCAAGATGTAGTTCCTGATCATAATTTTTCTCCATATGGTAATAAATCCTCCGAATCACAGTTGCCGAGCCATCATATCCAATCTTTATGCAAAGATCATTTAATATCTGATAATATGTTCTTAGAACATCATCTAGTTTGTCCTGTACGTAAAGCTGCTTCGTCAGTTCTTGGATATTGCAGATATCATCAATTTCATAGTGTTTCTCGATCCTTTCGTTTATCTGAATCAAACTATAGAGAATCTGTACTTTAATCTCCATTTCGGATATCATCCGTTCCATACAATACTGTCTATATTGGCGCATCCCCCTTTGTATTCCTTCAAGATCTCCTACTTCAAGCTGGAGGCAGAGATATTCAATTGTGGGCTTTTCAGCCATTTCATCCTGATTTTCAATCACATCAACAGACAGAATAGATGCCTTGTAAAATAAGAACTCGTGCTTCAGCAAAAATCTGGCAAACTCATATGAATATGGAAGATCATACCACTGGCTTACATTGTTTCCTACGGCAATTAACAATCCTTCTCCATCTTTTTGGATCATTCTTTTATTTTGATGATCCAAGAGCTTTGTCCACCTCTTATAATCTATCCCCTTCTTTATCAAGACAACGCTATCTTCCAGTCTGATCTTTTCGTCATACAAAATAGGATTCTTTAGAAAATCGTTTACCTTTTCTTTAAAATGGGTGTTATCTGTACCGGGAATCATAGTCTCACATGTCACTACTGCAGCGCACAATATTTTAGAGCTAAGATCAACATGATAAACTCTTAATTTTTTCTCTATCTCATCTCTGCTCTCAAGCTGTAAAACAGTTTTTCGCAGCACTTCTTCTCGGGCTGCCTCCTCATTTTCCCCACGATAAACATTTTCCCGTTCTCTCTGATCAAATTCTTCTCTGCTTTGATTCAATACATCTATCAGTTCTTCCTCATCAATCGGTTTCAGCAGATATCCTTTTACACCAAGTGAGATAGCCGATTTTGCAAACTCAAATTCCGAGAAACCCGTGAGAATGATGAAATGGCCACGAAAATTCTGCTCTTGTGCTTTATGAATCAGCTCAATTCCGTTCATTCCGGGCATTTTAATATCCACCAGTACCAAGTCTGGCTGTATGCGCAGTATTTTGCCCAGTCCATCCTTTCCATCCGTCCCTTCTCCACAGATTGTAAAACCCAGACTTTCCCAATTGATCAGACTTATAATTCCTTTTCTTACTATTTTTTCATCATCTATGATCATCACTTGATACACTGCTGATCCTCCTCCCCATTAAGCTTTCTTTCATATGGAAGAATCATTGTAACTTTTGTTCCAACTTCTCTTTTGCTCTCCATATCAATCTCATAATCGTCCCCATAACATAGTTTAATGCGCTGCTGCACATTTCTAAGACCAATATGTGAGACATCCTGACTTCTGCTTTTTATATCCTTTCTGACCTGTTCCAGCTTTACATCGTCCATACCTAATCCGTCATCCTCAATCATGACAATAATCTGGTTCTTGGAACATGTTATAACGATAGTGATATTTCCGGCCCCTTCCTTTTCCTCTAATCCATGTACAATAGAATTTTCAACGACAGGCTGAAGAATAAGTGGTAAAATACGAAATTCTTCTACCTTTGGATCAACTCTTATACTATAGTGAATACGTTCACCAAAGCGATACTGCTGAATTTTCAAATAACACTCGATAAGTTCTACTTCCGAATGTATTGACACTTTGTTATGTCCTGCCTGCAGATTCCCCCTTAAGATTTTTGCGAGCATCTTTACCAGAGACTCTATTTCATATTGTTTATTCTCTCTGGCCTTCATTCGAATTGTTTCCAGCGTATTATAAAGAAAATGAGGGTTAATCTGATTTGCAAGCATCTGAAATTCGGCATCTCTCTGTTCTCGTTTTAAACGTTCCGCATGAATCTTCTCTTGATATATTTCTGACAGAAGTTTTTGAATTCGCCAAATCATTGTGCTCAAATAATTATACAATTCACTGATCTCATCATTTCCCCCTAAGGTTTCCACCAATTCAAAATTTCCAGATGCCGCTTTTTGCATCTGCCTGCGAAAGCGATCCACTCGCTCGCTGAAAGAACACGAAAAGATAAGAATCATAGTGACAGAGATAAGAACACTTACAGAAAAGGCAATTACTATTTTACGATTTTGATTTCTTGTACCCTTTAATATTTCATCTAGCGAACGTAGGCTTACAAGCTGTATATCATCATCTGATTCCTGCAGTCTCACATGAACACAGGTAAGAAGGACATCTTTTTTGTCCACCTGTATCACTTTCTGATAAGTGTTTCCATCAGAATCAGGAAGATATCTCTCTATTTTATTAAATGTTTTCCTTTTCTCCTGACTGTCCACAAGCACACTTTGATCATCCAGAACAACCATAGTTTTCTCACGGTCAGATATGATCTCTTCCATTCGCTCAGGCCTGATATGTATCACTAGGACACCAACCTTTTCACCTTTTTTGGTCCTGACCAGGCGGGTGAGAGCTAATCCATCATACTTCCCTGTCCTCACAGGCAGATACTGCCATATCGTTCCGCCTCCCCGGCTGACTGCCTTCTGGTACCACCTCTCCTCCCTAACTTCCTGATCTACTTTTACGAATTCGGCGTTTCCCACAATTGTATCGTTATCCAGGTAGACACTGATCCATGAAATAAGATCATTATAATACTTTCTGTAATTGTCAAAGTTCGTATAATTTCGGTAATCATCGACCAGTTCCTGATACTCCTCATACTCTTTTCCGGCGATTTCCTCTAATTTTTCATCAAAGATAAAATACTTTGAAACCATGTTAATCGTCGATGTCATCTCTTCCAGGCGGCTTTTTGCAGTATTAAGCTCAGAAATCTCAGTTTCCTCCGCCTGCTTTTTTAAAGCCTGATTTGTCCCATGCATCATATACAGCCCAATGAGCACAAGAGGCAGGATTCCGCCTAACAGATATAAGAGAGCCATACGATAACGCAATTTCATGCCCAGTACCTTCTGTATGAGGCTTTTTATCTTTGATGTAATTTTTTCGTCCTCCATAAGATCCCCCTTTTCTTTTGATGACTGCCTGTCTTACTAAAAACACCCCAGTAATCGCACTTATAGTCCTGAATTTTTCAGTTTTTCTTCTTTCTTATATAGAAAAAGGCTACCGCAATTATGTGCGATAGCCCTCATATAACATTCTTAGCTTTTTCATTTCAGCTTATAGGCGAGAACGTATAATTTTCCTTCTGCCCATTTGTCATCACAGTATACAGCACTGAATCGTCATCTCTCTCATCTTTCTCATAAGTAGAAGCTTTGCTTATCTGACTTTTCAAATACTCGTCAAGATTATCTGTCTCAATCTCCTCTATTTTGGAGTCAGGACGTCCATTGCACAGATCATAAACTTCATGGATCAATTCATATTTCTTCATATTAAGTTACCCCCTTAAATATGGTGCCGCAATATTTCTGTCTTAAACACCTTTGATATTCGTGCGGCTTTCTACCTGTTCTCTTAATTATAACGCGCTGTTTATAAAATGTCACGGATATAGGAAAATATTTTTCTTTTTTTTAGTAATTATCTCATTACCTTTAAACTACCGCCTCAACAAGTATCTTTTCGCCTATTGTGATCTCTTTAATCCCAATCTCCTTATTCTTATTGAAATTAAAACTCAGCATATATCCCTTATCCAAATGATAATAGTCCAGATACTGTGTCAGCTGCTGCTCACCTCTTGTATGATAATTATTTCCATACCATATTTTCATTTCAATTACGAATTGTTCTCCATTGTAGTCAACAATGACGTCCGTTCTCTCCATATTTCGAGTCTGTGATTCAATATAATAATTTCCGCTTCCATTAATAATCGGTTAAAACAGTAAAAAATGACGTCTTCCATCTTCTTCCAGGAACTTCTGATCCTGATCACCATAAATATCATCGAAATGAATGATAAATCTTTCGAGAACCAATTTCATATTGAGATGTCCATCCCGGATGAAACGATCTTTTTCCTTCACTGCATTCTCATAAATATCATTGTTTTGAATTTCTGCATCGCTCAGATATTTGTTGTATAATCGAGTCTCAAAAATTCTATTTGCCATGACTACTGTTCCTTGATCCACCTTGACAAAACCAAACATTTTTGCAATTTGAACCACCTGATTATCTGGATTATACGTAATGCTGACTCCTTGAAACAGTAATCGGTATATGAGCCTATCCAATTCAGGATAATCGTTTAATTTACCAAGCAAGGATTCAAACAATGGATTTGATTCATTTAACAATATCCTCATAGCCTCCAGAAAACCTTCTTTTGTCCATGCTTTCCTCTCATCATCCGTATAAATCCGTTCGTCCAATAACTTGCAGATTCTCGAAACTAAAAACGGATACCCTCCTGTATACTCATATATTAAATCTGCCATTAATTCGGTATCCATTCCGGTATTATGATCTTTCTCATAGTCATTAAGCATACCGGTAATTTCATCGGATGAGAAACTCATATCCACTAGAAAGTCTGCCGCTATATTCCACGGACTGTTCTGACGGTGTTCATTCTCCGGAACAAATTTAAGTTTCAGGTTCTTTATATCGTAGACCCCTGCCAAGATCACGGAATGAAAGGTTGGAATCTCATCTCTTTCCAGATAATACGCACGTAGCTGGGCAAGAAAATCAAGGAAAACCTGATTATTTGTAGCACTGTCCACTTCATCGATAATCAATACAAGTGGTTTCTTTGCTTTATTACACCATTCACTGAAACTCAAAAACAATTCGGCAAGTTTTCTGTCCTGACCGATATTTTTATATAAAGGCTGAAGTCTATCCTTGATTTCTTCCGGCATCTCATCTTTTATCTGAATTCTTTTTAGCAGTTCTCTCGCCATGGCGCCAACAAAGGAATCTTCCGATTTAAAATCAGCTGAACTCATCATCTGAAAATTCAGGTTAATTACTGTATAGTCTCTTTTAAGGACTTTTGTAAGAGCTCGAAGCGTCGTTGTCTTTCCATATTGACGAGCACGATTAATGGTAAAATATTGTCCTTTATCTACCATCTCTTTAATTGCCTTCACCTTATCAGAAATATCGACCATATAATGAACTTCCGGCCTGCAGTCTCCACTGACATTGAACATCCTGCTCATAGTAATTCCTCCCATTACAATCTTTTTCAGAAATCTTAACTGCATTCTATCACAGCATAATTGAAATAACAAGGATTGTGGTATCTGTAAACCATGATACACTCCCCCCCCCGCTGAATCTGATGTCAGAACTTGCTTAACAGTTCCCGATGATCCAGCACGTACTGAGCCACAGAACGGTTTGTATCGATCCAGGCACCATTTGACAGCATATATCCGATCAGGTCACTCAGCATATTCACGCGACTGACACGGCCGATAAACTGAGGATGCAGAACAAAGTTAATCATTCGGCCTTCTAAAGCCAGAGAATCGAATTCATCCTTCCAGATCTCAAACATTTCTCCGGGAGATTTCAGTTCATAACGCTCCGGTGCAGAGTCCGTATAAAAATCATAGGCAGTATCATCGAAGATGGAGTCTTTGGGAAGTTCCACCAGTGGAACTTCCTTCCCGTCAATCCGATGTATGAATGGACCGTCTCTGTCCCGCCAGTTGGTACTATAGATATATCCATGTTCCAGAAACAGCTTCAGACTGTAGTCATGGATCACACCTCCGGGACCCCGATGTCCAACAATTTTCTGTCCCGTCAGATCATAAATGATCTTCTCGCTTCGGGTCATCGTCGCATCTTCCTCTTCATACGTTGTATCGGGAAATTCTTCATGAAGATAGCCGTGAAAACCGATCTCATGTCCTCTTCTGCTGATTTCCCGGACGACATCCGGATACTTCTCTGCAATCACTCCTGGTATGAAGAATGTAGCCTTGACCCCATAAATGTCCAGCATCTTCAGGATTCTGGGGACTCCCTGTTTCGGGCCATAGGCCCCGCGGGAAAGATCCGTCATATGATTCCGGCTTCCCTCTCCATGTGTCGTCCACATCGTCTCAGCATCCAGATCAAATGCAGGCATAACCGCAATCCGTTTTTTATTCGGCCAGATCATCGTAAAACATCTCCTTTCGCGGAATCGAGCCTATGTTGTCCAAGCACATATCCCGCAACTTCCTCACAGGTGGCGATCCAGGCATCATGACTTTTCATATAAGCGATAAATCTGCCAAGCGCTGATATACGGCTGGCTCTGCCGATCATCTGCGGATGTAGCTTTAAGATAAATATTTTATTGCCTTCCTCCGCGAGGCCATCGAATTCAGCTTTCCAGTTTCCAAACACCTCTCGGTTTGTATACATGGATCGCACCGCGGGATTGCTGAATGTAAAGTAATAATATGTAAAATCATCCATCGTGACATCGCACGGAAGTTCTACAAGCGGCAGTTTTCTGCCGTCTTTTTCCCACTGATAAGCCCAGTCACAGTCTTTCATAGATGAGCTGTATAAGTATCCTCTTTCGACCAGTAGTTCCGGCGTAAAAGAATGAATAACACTTTCCGGACCGCGGTGTCCCACCGGGCGTTTTCCTGTGATACCGGTCAGAGCCGCTTCACTCTTTTTCAGAATCTCCGCCTCTTCTTTTCTGGAAATGTCCTTTTTCGATTCATGCAGATATCCATGAGCGGCAATCTCGTGTCCGTGTTCACAGATGTTTTCAACTTCGCGTCCATAACGCCCTGCGACAATCCCGGGAACAAAGAAAGTGGATTTTATATCATGTACATCCAGGATATCCAGACATCGTTTTAATCCCTCGTGCGGACCATACTGTCCTCTGGAATAATCAGAGAACCCTATTGTTGTCCCTTTTGCGGCAGCTCGGGATATCCTTAGAAACTCCGCGTCAAAATCAAACGTAATCATCACAGCAATTCTACTCTTACCAGGCCATGTTATAGAAAGGCCATTTGTTCTTCCATCTATCTTATCTGACATACAGATTCTCCCTTTCGAACTTAATTCATGACTTTTTTCGAGATTTATTATAACATTTATAAACCTGAAGTCAATAAAAACACTTTGAAAGTCAAATATTTATGCGATGGTTTTCTTAGAAAAACGAATTTTAAGCTATTTTTCTTTATAATCCCGTATTTATTAAGATAGGTTTTTTATATGATAAAAAATATTCTTGCTTTAGATGTATATTTATGCTATTATAATGCATAATTTTACATTTAAATAGCTTATATTATATATAGAGGAGATATCATATCATGAAAAAAATCGCATTGCTATTATGTACCATACTGGCAGCCGGATCCCTGGCCGCTTGTTCCAATACTTCCGGGGGAACAACACAGTCATCACAACCGGCCACTGCAGATACTTCGAAAACAGAGGTGACAGTGGACAATCCCCTGAAGGGTAAGACAATCACGGTTGGCTGTTCCGCTACATTTGTCCCGTTCGAATCCATAGAAATGAAACCGGACGGAACGAAAGACTATGTCGGAATGAATATTGATTTGATCAATGCCATTGCCGCAAAAAACGGAGCCAAAGTTAAATATACCGATATGCCTTTTAAAAGTCTGATGGCGGCAATCCAGGCAAATCAGATCGATATGGCAAGTGGAGGAATGGCTCCTACCGAAGAGAGAGAAAAAACTCTGGACTTCAGTGAAATCTTTTTCTACCCCAGAAACGCCATTGTGTACCGTGAAGATGACAGCTATCCGGATCTGGACTCTTTAAAAGGCAAAAAAGTTTCTTATGTATTCGGAACCAATTATCAGCAGGTTGCAGAAGGTATTGAGGGGGCCGAAACAACCGGCATTCAAGGAAGTCCCGCTACGATAGAAGAAGTCAAGAGCAAACGCGCAGACGCGTGTATCGTAGACGGAGCGGGTGCAACAGAATTTTTGAAGACAAATAAAGGGCTCAAGATGAGTCTTCTGGACAAAACGGAAGACTGCTTTGCTTTTGGATTTCCCAAGAATTCTCCTTATTATGAGACCATAAACAACACTCTGAAAGAAATGATGAGTAACGGAGAACTGGATAAGATTATCGCCGATCATCTAAGCGAAGAATTCATCTTAAAATAATACAGAAAAGAGGCTTTTAATATATGAAATTGGATTTTTCCAGTGTATGGCAATACTGGCCATTTCTCTACCACGGAGCGCTGCTCACCTTAAAAATAACACTGATCTGTACCTTACTCGGTTTTATACTGGGTGTGCTTCTTTCGCTTTTAAAATTAACCAAATGTAAACCCCTTGTGTGGATTGCGAACTTTTATACTTCGATTTTCCGCGGAACCCCGCTGCTGGTTCAGCTGTGTATTATACACTTTGGCATTCCGCAGTTAATCGGTGTGACATTTACAACAACGCAATCTGGTATTTTAACCTTCTCTCTAAACTCAGCGGCATATGTCTCTGAAATCTTAAGAGGTGGTATTGTCGGCGTTGACAAAGGGCAGTATGAAGCTTCTATGTCTCTGGGAGTCGGATATAAAGACATGATGAAAGATATTATCTTCCCGCAGGCAATTCGCAGTATACTCCCCGGACTTGTGAATGAGGGGATCTCCCTCTTAAAAGAGTCTTCGATACTCTCCTATATCGGAGCGGTGGAACTACTGCGTGCGGCCGACCAGATCACGGTTCTGACTTTCCGGTTCTTCGAGCCTTATCTGGTCATTGCACTGATCTATTATGTAATGGTAATGATACTGACTGTATTTGCAAATCGTCTGGAAAGGTGGCTGAACAGAAGTGATCGCGTTTCATAAAGTATATAAAAATTTTGGAAGTCTTAAAGTATTGAAGGGAATTGATCTGAACATCGAAAAAGGACAGGTTGTCACACTGATTGGGCCTTCCGGTTCCGGAAAGTCGACAATTCTCCGCTGCATGAATCTCCTCGAAAAACCGACAAGTGGAGAAATCATCATCGACGGACAGGATATCACAAAGCCAAAGGTAGATATTCAGGCCGTGCGAAAGAACATCGGAATGGTATTCCAGCACTTTAACCTTTTTCCACATAAGACCGTCATAGATAATATGACTTATGCTCCGATTAAAGTCAATAAAATCTCAAAAGAAGACGCAAGGCGTAAGTCGCTGGAACTCCTGGAACTTGTGGGACTGTCAGAAAAAGCTGATATCTACCCGGGAAAGCTTTCCGGAGGGCAAAAACAGAGAATCGCCATAGCACGCGCTCTTGCAATGGAACCTCAGATTATGCTGTTTGATGAGCCCACCAGTGCCCTGGACCCTGAGATGGTAAAAGAAGTTCTCCAGGTGATTCAGGATCTGTCCCATACAGGAATTACCTTAGTCCTGGTCACTCACGAAATGGGATTCGCCAGAGAAGTCTCGGACCGAATCTGTTTCATCGATGATGGTCAGATTCTGGAAGATGCGTCTCCGGACGAATTCTTTAGTAATCCCGACACCATGCGTGCCAGGGCATTTCTGGAAAAAGTGCTGTAATTTGGCCTTTGAGATATAAAAAGCTAAAACTTTGGATCAGACCGAAGTTTTAGCTTTTTATGTCGTATGCTTTAATTATCTTGCTTTTCTATAGCCGCTTTCCTGCTGTTAATCTTGTATAATTTTTTCGTGTCAAATTTCGGTTCTCTATTATAATAGTAAATTCCGTTAACCTCTTGCTCCACATCCGTGAGCTGCGTGTAACAAAACCCGAACATCTTCGGATTATCTAACAGCACATCGGTGAGTCCCTGATATCTCTCCAGGAATTCTTCCTCCGATTTTGGTCCTTCTCCATATCCCCAGGCATTGTTCTCTTTGGCCTCCGGAGCCCATTTGATTCCGCCGTATTCGCTGACAAACATGGGCAGTCCTTTGGTATAATGCTGTCTGTCTCCATGTTCGTCCCGGAATGCACCGGTTCCGTTCTTGAACTTTTCATAATGCTCTCGGAACTTATCCACATCCTGCTCATAGTCATGCACATCATAGATATCTGTGATCACATGAAAGTTCCCACTGGTGTCGATACAGGGTCTGGTCGGGTCACAGGCTTTTGTAACCTGATAAGTCAGTGCCAGTATGCCATCCACTTGCTTTCTTCTGCCAGTGTCCCAAGTCTCATTAAACGGACACCACCCAATAATCGCAGGGTGATTGAAATCGCGTTGCAGGACTTCCATCCACTCGGGTATGAATCCTTCGTATCCGCGATAGCTGGAAAGATCCAGCCCCCAGTTTGCCATTTCTCCCCAGACCATATAACCCATTTGATCACAATGGTATAAAAATCGTGGTTCGAATACTTTTTCATGAAGTCTTGCCCCATTAAATCCCGCTTCCATCGACAGACGAATATCACGGATCAGCGCTTCATCCGACGGAGCCGTGTAAATTCCGTCCGGGTAGAATCCCTGGTCTAAAACAAGTCTCTGAAAAACAGATTTTCCATTAATCTCCACACTGTACCCATTAATGGTAATCTCACGCAGACCAAAGTAACTCTTTACTTTGTCATTTTCGAATTGCAGTTCCATGTCATACAGCTTCCCGTCTCCCGGCTCCCACAGGTGGATTTCACTCAATTTTATAAGCATGCTCGTCTGTCCGGAGCTTACCTCAGACTTGGATTCTCCGCAGAGTTTCCCTTTATAGAAAGCTTTTGCCGTTAACATACCAGCTCCACAGGTATCTGCCTGAATGGTTACAGATCCATCGGAAATGTTCGGAAAATAGCGAACATTTTTTATGTAAGACTCCGGAACAAACTCCAGCCAGACTGTCTGCCAGATTCCAGTCGTACGGGTATAATCACATCCATGTGAATAAAACAACCCGCTTTGCTTACCCTTTGGCTGCAGTCCGCTTCTCAGGTCGTCAGACACTGCAACAGTCAGCCGGTTTTCACCACGTTCAAGCTCATCTGTGATGTCAACTGTAAATGAAGCGTACCCGCCCTTATGTGTTCCGCATGACACACCATTTACATATATGATACATTCGTAATCCACTGCTCCAAAATGCAAAAGCACTCTTCCGGATAATTCTTCCTCTGTAATCCCAATATTTTTCTGATACCAGAGTGCCGGCATAAAGTCTTTATATCCAATGCCGCTCAATTCACTTTCCGGACAGAAAGGAACAAAGATTTTCTCTTCAAGATGTTCCCGGTCATAGTATCTTCTATCCACACCACTTTTTCCAAAGTCAATGGCAAACTCCCATTCTCCATTCAGATTCTGCCAATGCTCCCTCTCCATCTGTGGCTGAGGATGCTCAGGTCTCGGTATATCATTCATAAGATGTCCTCCCGTAATTGTAATTTATTTATACTCTAACACACATTGAACAAAATACTCAACCCCCAGTTTGAGTACACTCTCATCAATATCGAAGTATGGGCTGTGCTGCGGGTATTGTCTGCTCTCCTCCGGCCAGCCCCCGCCAAGCAGAAGCAGACATTTGGGATTCTTATATTTTGCGAAATCCTCTCCTCCCATCTGAAGTTCATGTTCGATGAGATGTTCCTTTCCAAACACTTTTTCTCCGGCTTTCCTCCCGGTATCTACACACTCATCCGAATTAATCATAGGCGGCGGCCCCATATGGTATGCGATATCTATATTCGTACGAGTGGATTTTGCGACACCATCCGCCAGTCTCGTCAGCATTTCCGGATAGGCATTTCTCAGCTCATTATTGAACGTTCTGGCAGTTCCCATCAGATGTGCCGTCCCCGGAATCACGTTCGATGTTGTTCCGGAGTTAAAGGCCGTGATGCTGATCACCGCCGGTTCAAGTGAATTAATTTCTCTGCTTACCAGCCGCTGAACTGCCTCCACAAGTTCACAGCCGGCAGTGATCGGATCGACTGCCTGATAGGGCAGTGCACCATGTCCGCCCTTCCCTTCAATATATATATCAAATGTATCTGCCGCTGACATAACCGGACCATATCTCAGAGAAGCATATCCGGCCCGGATCTTACTCCATATATGCAGCGCAATCAGCCTGTCACATTCCAGCACTTCTTTTTCATTTTTCATATAAGCAGCTCCGCTGTCTTCGATAAATTCCTCTGCCGGCTGGAAGATCAGCTTAACCGTGACTTTGAGTTCATCTTTGATCTTTGCGAGAACTTTGGCGGTTCCCAGAAGTATGGCAATATGGGTATCGTGTCCACAGGCATGCATACATCCTTTGTTTTGTGACCGGAATTCTACTCCCGAGAGCTCTTCTATTGGCAGCGCATCAATGTCTGCCCGAATTCCAATCATTTTACCGCCGGATTGTTTTCCTTTAATTGTCGCGATAATCCCTGTCTTCACCGCTTTTATATAAGGCACGCCGATTTGATCCAGATACTTCATAATCTCTTTCTGCGTGTTATATTCATCCCATGATACCTCTGGATGCATGTGGAAATACCTTCTCAGGTGGACCAGTTCTTCCTCTAAATCTAATGTCATATTTTTTAGTTCCATGGTCATTTCTTTCCTTTCCCTTAAAGTACTCATACATGATCAAAATGGTCCATAATTGATCTTTGTCGCAATAATTAAAGCAATTACGGATACGACAGTCAGCACGCCAATCAGCGGCATGATAAATTTCCACCATTTTTTAAGTGGGACTCCCGCAATCGTCAAAAAGATTAAAAGTGTACCACTGGTAAACCAAACTGGATTTGTAAGGCCGTCTCCGAACTGGAATGCCAGAACCATCGTCTGTCTCGTGATTCCGACAATGTCAGCAAGAGGCACCAGGATCGGCATTAATGCCATCGCAGTTGCGGATCCGGAAGTCACAAGACCGTTGAAAAATGTAATTACAATCATAACCGCAATTGGTGTTATATATGCCGGAAGACCCATCAATGGTTTTGAAATTGCATTGATGATCGGATCAATGACACCTGAACTTGTCAGAATCCACTGAATTCCCCTTGCAAGCCCGATAACAAGTG
>ENA-UOOI01002368-UOOI01002368.1-fermentation-metagenome-genome-assembly--contig:-NODE-2368-length-16577-cov-3.788888_pt1 | contig 16577 bp, 9 predicted proteins | sample MGYA00245779_ERZ724027 | MGnify/ENA primary metagenome ERZ724027 (study PRJEB28704, sample SAMN03018318) | fermentation metagenome | biome: anthropogenic terrestrial biome; feature: soil; material...
GGTTTGGACCGGAATTGAATACCAGGTGGCAAGCCATCTGATGTTGAAAGGAGAGATGGAAAAGGGCTTGGAAATTGTTCGCGTATGTCGTGACAGGTACGACGGTGCTGTAAGAAACCCTTTCAATGAATACGAATGCGGCCATTGGTATGCCAGGGCAATGTCGAGTTATGCGATGTTACAAGCGTTAACCGGTGTAAGATACGATGCGGTAGATAAGACATTGTATGTTGATCCAAAAATAGGGGATTTTACCAGTTTTATCAGTACCGGTACAGGCTTTGGGACAATATCATTAAAAAACGGAAAACCCCGGTTAGAAGTATTATTTGGTTCGATTGATGTGAATAAATATAATATCTTTGGGAAAGAATTTAATCTATAAAAATAAGAGTATCAATCATTTTTTAATTTGCTTATTATGCGTTCAAAAACAACTTTCATTTTTCTTTTTTGTATGGTGTTTATAGCAACCGTTTTTTCCCAAAATAGAGATTTCAACGGTTTGGATATGAACATGGGCAACCTTTATCGTCTCTCAAACGCGGAGACACGTTCTGTCAGCCCGGAAAACTTTACCGGGGAGAAAGGGAAAGGGGGAATGGCTATCCCCGACCCAAATGCCCCGAGAAACACGGCCAATGCCACGGGATCCGCACGGGATCTGGGACAGGGCTGGAAAGTGAATCCGTTTGTGACGATCAATTCCGGAGAAACTTTCACCATGGCGGAAATTGAAGGGCCGGGTGCTATTCAGCATATCTGGATGACACCGACCGGCAACTGGCGGTTTTCCATTATCCGTATCTACTGGGACGATGAGACGGAGCCGTCGGTGGAAGCGCCTGTAGGCGATTTCTTCGGTATGGGGTGGAATGAATACGCCCCCCTGAATTCCCTGCCGGTAACCGTCAATCCCGGAAGCGCATTCAACTGTTACTGGGTGATGCCGTTCCGCAAAAAATGCAGGATCACCATGACCAATATCAATGATGCGCAGCCGATGAACCTTTATTATCAGATCGACTATACGCTGACGGATGTGCCGGAGGATGCCGCCTATTTCCATGCTCAGTTCCGCCGTACCAAAGTCAATGAAACCTCCGATTATACCATCATAGACGGCATCAAAGGAGAAGGGCAGTATGTAGGAGTATACATGGCCTGGCAGGTGAATAATAACGGCTGGTGGGGCGAAGGAGAGATCAAGTTCTTCATGGATGGGGACAAAAAATTCCCCACCATCATCGGTACCGGTACTGAAGATTATTTCTGCGGATCGTATAATTTCGACCGGCATGGAAAATATGTTACTTTTACCACACCTTATGCGGGATTGGTGCAGGTTTTGCCTCCCGACATTACTTACAAATCGGGACAACGATTCGGCCTTTACCGTTGGCACGTGATGGATCCGATACGGTTTAAAAAAGACCTGAGGGTCACCATTCAAGACTTGGGATGGAGGCACGGTGGACGTTACCTGCCACAGAAATCGGATATTTCCTCTACTACTTTCTGGTATCAGAAAGAACCGCATGCCCCATTTCCCCAATTCCCTTCCTGGCAAGAGTTAGAAGTGAATTGACTGGATAACCCTGAATGATAAGAATAGTCAAAGTATAATGAAAGAAATGACGAAGAGAATGAGATTAAAGACTCTCCTCCTTACCGCGTTTTTATTAAGCCTGTTTCAGGTGCAGAGCCAAAACCAGGCTTACCGGTGGAGTAATGAGATGGAACTGTTGAAAAGGGTGGACCGGCTACCTGCATATCGCCACCATCAATTGATAGACCAGGAGTCGAGTTACGACCGGACGGACGGGAACGACGACGGATTTTCGGGAAAATATTCCTACATCCGTAAAGAGAACGGAAAGCTGGTACTGGCCGAATTCGAAGGGCCGGGCGTGGTAAACAGGATTTGGACCCCTACCCCAACAAACGACACCCTGTTATTTTACTTTGACGGTGAACGGGAACCACGCCTGAAGATTCGTTTTATGGATCTTTTCTCAGGAGAAGTCTATCCGTTTGTAAAGCCGGTTTGCGGTAACGAGATAGGGGGATATTACAGCTATATCCCTATCCCGTTTGCAAAATCATTGAAGATTGTATTCCAGGGAGAGCAGATCATGTTCCATCAAATCCAATGCCGGAAGCTGCCGGGAATAAAGGTAGAAAGCTGGACAGGGAATTTTTCCGCATCCGACAAAGAACTGCTGGCGGAAGTGAGCGATGTATGGGCTGATATCTCACCCACCGTAAACCGCTATGCTTCCGGTTTGTCGGCCAATATCCGGACTGAAGAGAGATCATTTACCATTGAACCGGGAGAAGAAGTGGCCTTCTTTGAGAAAACAACGGCCGGCCGTATTGTCGGTTTTGAGATCGATGGCGGGACTGCATTTGAAGGAGTCTATAAAGATATGATCCTTTCGGCAAAATGGGATAATGAACAGGTGGAAGCTATCTATGCACCCCTGGCCGATTTCTTCGGGTATGCATATGGAAAACCGGCCATGCGGAGTATCGTGATGGGCCGGCAGGGAACTTCCAACTACTGTTATCTGCCCATGCCTTTCGATCGTTCGGCTTCCATGAAACTCATCTATGAGAAAAGGAATGGAGTGCAGCAAAATCCCGTTCCGGTCAGGGTGAAAGTGTATTACAACGATAATGGCCGGATTACGAAGGACGAGGGAAAACTCTATGCCGTCTGGAGAAGAGAGAAACCCGAATTGGGACAGTTCTATACTTTCATGGAAACCCAGGGAAAAGGGCATTATGTGGGAACCATCCATCAGGCGCAGGGCCTGCGGCCGGGAATGACCCTCTTCTTCGAAGGCGATGATACCACGTATGTGGATGGAAAAATGCGTCTGCACGGTACCGGTTCGGAAGACTATTACAACGGAGGATGGTATGCCCTGCTCGACCGTTGGGACAGAGGGATCAGCATGCCGGTACACGGCTCGCTCGATTATTCGTTACCTATGGGACGTACCGGGGGATACCGCTTCTTCCTTTCGGATAAGATGCCTTTTGAAAAAGAGATTTACCACGGCATGGAGCATGGCGAGGTCGGTAACAACTTCCCTGTAGATTACACATCAGTAGCATTCTTTTACGCGGCCCAGCCGTTAAAAGAGCGTCTGGAACCGACTGCCGACCGGCGGGAAGTGTATATGCCTGATACCCATACCTATTTCCCGCAGTTGATGGAAATTACCCTTGACAGGGGGATACAGGCTATTTTAGACCGAGGGCTGATGCTTACCTCCTTCGGACAGGGCGCGGTAAGAGTGATGCTGACGGATGTGCCCGAAGGGAAATACAAGGTATTGGTCAACTATCACGAAAAGCCGAACGGCGCCGATATTCAGGTGTGGCAACGGCAGAACCGGCTTTCGGAATGGATATCGACAAAAGCCGGCAAAGAAACTTTCAAGGAGAATATCCATGTGGGAGATATACAGCTTACGCCCCAGACGAATTCCGTCACCTTTCACGTGAGGAGCAACGGGAAAGCCGACCAGTTCGAACTGAATCGGATCACACTCGAAAGAATAAATTGATTAGTTGATGTGGTTTACTGATTTGTTGGTTTGAAAAATATGATAAAGGAACTTATTTTCAGCATATTGACCGTGGTGATGACTTTCTCTTCCATGCTGCAGGCGCAGGAGGAAGAGAGGTTGGATCAATTTCCTGCGGTGGAGGTGAAGCTACCCCGTTCGTTGGAAAATGCTGTCGGGAAGATTCAATACGACCTGTTGGGAAATGAAAAGGGAACAAGCCGGATCGAGGTGGTGGACGAGAATTGCCTGCACGTACAATTCAGCTTTTCTCCCGCACAGACTGTCCGGCAGGACGACTGGCAAGTGGCCGTCACTCCGGCCTTTTCCCCCTCCTTCCACTGGGCGCCTCATCTCACACCTACCGGCCGGCATATCATCGATCAGCATGTGTTCCGTTCTCCGGCGCTGATCGTTTCCGGTGACCGCCAGGTGATTACCCTGATCCCCGATCTGGACATCCTGAGAAAGGGAACTCCCGTAAGATGGTACCTCGATCTGGATGCCCAGGCCAACCGTTTGGTATTGGGGATGAGCAATAGCAAGATCGACGACCATGTGCTGTTCCTCCGGGAGCCGGGTGCCGAATATCCTGCGGGGGAAGTGGAGATCGGATTTTACCTGATGGTGCACAGCGACGAAGCTTCCCTGAAAAATCCTTTCAGGAAAACGCTCGATTTCCTCTGGAGTCGGTGGGGGCACGACCTCTACCAGGCCGGGAATCCGGTAAATACCAATCTGGAGAGTTATGTGGAGCATACCTATAACTGGGCTTTCAATAGCTGGTCGGACAACGTATGGCAGGAGTTCGCACTGAACGGAAAGAAGGTCGGCGCGCCGGTGTTTATCGTGAATGTAACCCAAAGTCCCAACTATCCGGGTGAGGTCAATGAGCGGGAGTTCCGTTCGGTATGGAACCAGGCCTGGTTCAGTTCCCTGCGCTCAGCCGGCGGATTGTACCGGTATGCCAGAAGAACAGGCAATGCCGTATTAATGGAACAGGCGCTGCTCACCAAAGAACTGGCGCTCTCTTTTCCGCAGGTCAACGGTTTCTTTTACGGATTGATCGGCACGGAGATGCACGATGTGGAGACGGGAGGGAAAAAATATCACCGCAGCAAGGGATGGGATACCCATTACTGGGGGAACTCAAACCGTAATCCTTATACCTGGAATCCGCGGGAATCGCCTTTCCATATCCTCGATATGAGCTGGACAGCGCTGTTGATGCTTCGCTGGTATGATGAACTGGAAAAGGATGAACGGCTGCTTCGTTATGCGGAGCAATATGCCGGATCGCTGCTCGGTATTCAGTCGGAGAAAGGTTTTTTCCCGGGATGGCTCGACCTGCACACACTGGAGCCGATGACGCATCTGAATGAATCTCCCGAAACATCCATGTCGGCTACTTTTCTTTTGAAACTCTATGAGTTGACAGGAAAAGAGGAATACAAAGAGGCGGCGCTCAAAGCCATAGACGTGGTGATCCGCGATATCATCCCTACCGGAAGATGGGAGGATTTTGAGACTTACTGGTCCTGTTCACGGTACGGATCGGATCATCTGATCGGGAAAAAAGTAAGCCGGAACAATATGTACAAGCAGAACAACTTCTCCATGTTCTGGACGGCCGAAGCGCTCTTCGAGAGTTACCGGATAACCAACGACCGTAGATATCTGGAACAGGGGCAACGAACCCTTGATGAGTTGCTGATGACGCAAGCCTCCTGGCAGCCGCCCTATATGTATGTGAATGTGCTTGGCGGTTTCGGGGTATTGAATGCCGATGCCGAATGGAACGACTCCCGCCAGAGCCTGTTCGCCGAACTGATCCTGCAATACGGAAGACTGTTCGATAGTGATGAGTACAATGAGAGAGGATGGGCTGCGTTGAAAGCTTCGTTCGTGATGATGTACAGCCCCCTGAACCCCGTAACCAAAGAACAGTGGGAGAAAGTGTATTCCTTTTTCGGCGAAGAGGATTACGGCTTTATGATGGAGAATTACGGCCACGGAGGGCGTACCGGCCCCGAAGGCGAAGGAATGGGAGAATTCACGATATATGACTGGGGAAACGGTGCCGCAGCGGAGGCCTATAACCGTATTCTCGATAAGTTCGGAAAAATTGAATAAAAACTTGTAAATAATAATACACACACACAAGGACATGAATTGCTTTGCAATCGACGCAGTCAATTATGAAATAATCGACGCAGTCAATTATGAAATAACCGACGCAGTCAATTACGAAATAATCGACGTAGTCAATGAAGTGTCTTGGATCTTGATTCTTGGCTCTTGTGTCTAATTTTTTATCGTATGAAACTAAAACAACTCTATCGCACTGTGGTGCCTGCCATGATCGGAGGTGCAATTTTGCTCTCCTGCACAGGCAACAGGAAAACATCAGAAAACATGGAAAAGGAATATGAAAAAGGAACTTTCGGATATGATCTGAACTATCTGTCCGAAAAGGATGAGGGATTGATCGTGCTGAAATCGGAGGATGAAAAAGCACAGGTGATCCTGTCGGCAAAGTACCAGGGCAAAGTGTTTACTTCCACGGCCAACGGCCCGGAAGGCAATAGTCACGGATTCGTCAACTACAACTTCTTTGACGCAGGCGTAACGGATGAACATATGAACGGATTCGGCGGTGAGGACCGTTTCTGGCTTGGCCCGGAAGGAGGCCGGTATTCTATCTACTTTGAGCCGGGTAAAGAGCAGGTGTATGATAACTGGCACACCCCTAAAGCTATTGATATCGAGGAGTGGGAGGTAAGCCGTGCTACCGCGAAAGAGGCTGTTTTCGTCAAAGAGATGGAGTTGAAGAACTATCTGGGAAGTCTCCTGAACATTGCGGTAGAACGGAAAGTTTCGCTGCTTTCCGACCGGGAAATAGCCGGTAAGTTGCAGATAGAGATCCCTGAGGGAGTGAACGGGGTAGCTTATGAAACGGCCAATACGATCACCAACGGCAATGATTTCGAATGGACGCCGGAAACCGGAACGGTCTGTATCTGGATGCTCGATATGTTCAATCCTTCCGAGGCTGCCGTAACCGTGATCCCCTACAATACCGGCGATGAGAAAGAACTGGGAAAAACGGTGACGTCCGATTATTTCGGCGAGATCCCTGCTGACCGCCTGATCGACGATAACGGGATACTCTACTTCAAAACCGACGGAAAATCAAGAGGAAAATTGGGAATGAATGCCAAACGTACCAAATCGATCGCAGGAAATTATGATCCGCTTGCAAAACGATTGACCATCGTGACATTCGATACGGATCCGGATGCCATTTATCTGAATCAGGAATGGAATCCCGACAGAGATCCGCTGGTAGGGGATGCACTGAATGCCTATAACGACGGTCCGCTGGAAGACGGAAGTATTATGGGCCCCTTCCTGGAACTGGAAAGCTGCTCTCCCGCCGCATTCCTGAAACCGGGAGAATCGTTATCGCACAGACACAACGTATTCCATTTTACAGGCGAAGAGGCAAGCCTCTCCCCTATTGCAGAGAAACTATTGGGAGTAAACCTTGAGAAAGTTCTTGACTCTTTATTCTAAAAAAAATTATATGAACACAAATAATGCAGAAAAGCATCGGATGATCCCTGCAGGGATCCTGTTCCCTTTTATTCTTCTTACTTCGCTCTTCTTTATCTGGGCGGTGCCCAACAATATGACCGATACCATGCTGGCGGCTTTCAAGCGCATCATGAGCCTGACCGATACGCAAACAGCGTGGATCCAGGTGGTCTGTTATCTTCTTGGCTATGGTTGTTTCGCACTTCCCGGAGCCATATTCATAAAGAAGCGTACTTTTAAGTCGGGCGTGTTGCTGGGACTCCTGCTTTGTATCACAGGATCGATGCTCTTTTATCCGGCTATGCTGGTAAACGATATCAGTTCGCCGTTGAGTTTTGCTACTTACCTCTTCGGTATTTTTGTTTTGTTTGCGGGGTTATCGGTCCTCGAAACTTCTGCCAACGCGTATGTTTATTCTCTCGGTGACCCGAGGACGGCTACCCGCAGGTTGAATTTCTCCCAGTCGTTCAACCCATTCGGTGCATTGACGGGAGTGCTGGCCAGTCAGATCTTCGTGCTGTCACAATTGAATACCCTGACGGCCGGCGAAAGAGCCGTATTAAGCGGATCGGAATTGATCTCCATTCAACGGGGTGAACTGAATGCCGTTACTATGGCCTATCTCATCCTGGGTGCGGTGATGCTGGTGTTGTTACTGCTGATCATCTTCACCAAAATGCCGAAAGCACAGGACGACGATAAGAGTTTAGACCTGAAAGCGACATGGGGACGGCTGAAAAAGAATAAGAACTATATCTGGGGAGTGGTGGCGCAGTTTTTCTACGTGGGTGCGCAGATCGCGGTCTGGTCGTTCATTATCCGGTATGCTATGCAGCAGCTTGATTTCGACAGTGTGATTGCAGCGCTGGGTGTGAATCCTTCACAGGAGGCGATCATCGGGGCATTGCGGAGTGTAGAACCGGTGGCAGGCGGATTCTATGCCTTGAGCGAATCCCTCGGGCTGGATGCATTGTTGCCTCGTACGGCTGAACAGGCCGGAGCCACCTACTATATCCTGTCATTGGTACTATTTGTATTGGGACGCTTTATCTGTACCTGGCTGATGAAATATACCCGGCCGGTGAATATATTGTCGGGATTGGGTATTCTGGCGGTTATCTGTTCACTCTTGGCGATTTATGGAGAAGGATTTGTTGGTGTGTATGCCTTGATGGGTATTTCAGGTTGTATGTCGGCCATGTTCCCCACCATTTACGGTCTTGGCATGAGGGGACTGGGGGATGATACGAAAATCGCCGGTTCGGGTATGGTGATGGCCATCGCCGGTGCGGCGCTGCTGACGCAGATGCAGGGAATCCTTTCCGATCAGGCGGGAAGCATTAAATTCGCTTACTGGGTACCTGCCATCGCATTTATTATTATTACTTATTACAGTTTTACGATAGCACGCAGCAAGAAGCTGGGCAATGGAAAATAAATGGATATGGAAAAATTAGTCATAGGTATCGATTACGGTACCGATTCGTGTCGCGCGGTCGTGTTGGACACCGCATCGGGGAAAGAACTGGCGGCAGCGACCTCCTCTTACCCCCGCTGGAAAAAAGGGTTGTATTGCGATCCTTCCGCCAACCGGTACCGCCAGCATCCGCAGGATTATATCGATTCGCTTATAGAGGTGATTCACGGCTTATTGGCGCAATTATCGCCCGAGGAAGTAGAAAATATCGCCGCTCTGGGTATCGACACCACGGGGAGTACACCCTGTCTGACGGACCGGGACGGTACACCGCTGGCGCTGCTTCCTGAATACGCCGATGATCCGGATGCGATGTTCATCCTTTGGAAAGACCATACTTCCCTACGGGAGGCGGACGAGATAAATGCCCTGGCCCATATATGGGAGACCGATTATACATTACGTTCCGGCGGGATCTATTCTTCGGAATGGTTCTGGGCAAAAGCACTGCATGTGCTTCGTGCAAATGAAAAAATCAGGATGAAGGCCAGCTCCGTTATTGAACATTGCGACTGGATGCCGGCGTTGTTGACGGGAAACCTGCGGCCCGAAGAGGTGAAACGCAGCCGTTGTGCTGCAGGGCATAAAGGGATGTGGGCGGAAGAATGGGGAGGTTATCCGTCGCAGGAATACCTTTCCGCCCTTGATCCCCTGTTTGAGGGATTTGCTGCCCGTCTGGGGAATGAAACATACACGAGCGACGTCTCTGCCGGGAAACTGACCGGAGAGTGGGCAGAGCGGCTCGGATTGCCTCAGGACATTGATGTGGCCGTCGGGATTATCGATGCGCATGCCGGCGCTATAGGCGCGGGCATTACGGCCCACAGCATGGTGAAGATCATCGGTACTTCCACCTGCGATATTGTGGTTACCCCGAAAGAGGATATAGCGGAGAGATTGATCCCCGGGATCAGCGGACAGGTGGATGGGTCGGTTATCCTGGGCCTGATAGGTCTGGAGGCGGGACAATCGGCTTTTGGAGATGTATACGCCTGGCTGAGGGATCTGCTTTCCTGGTCGTTTGGTTTTCTGCCGGAGGAAGAGAGAGGAGCCTTCATGGGGAAAATATTGCCGAAACTGACCGGAGAGGCGCAGAAACTGCCGGTGGCGGAGTCGGATCCGGTGGCGGTCGACTGGCTGAACGGGCGCCGTACTCCCTTTGCTGATCTGACATTAAAGGGCGGTATTGCCGGGATTACTTTGGGCACTACTCCTGCGCAACTTTACAAGAGTCTGGTGGAAGCGACCGCCTTCGGGTCACGTGCTATCCTGGAGCATCTTAAGAAAGAGGGCGTACAGGTGAATGAAGTGATCGGTGTGGGAGGCATCTCATTGAAATCGTCCTATGTGATGCAGACGCTTTCCGACATCATGGGCGTACCTATCAAAGTGGCCGCCACACAACAGGCGGGCGCCTTGGGAGCCGCTATGTGCGCTGCCGTCGCCGGAGAAGTTTTTGGCTCATTGGAAAAAGCCCAGGTGGCCTTAGGACAAGGAGAACTGGCAATATATTTGCCCGATAAGGAAAAACAATCCCTTTATAACGCTAAATATGAGAAATACCGAAAATTGGGAAATTTTTTGAATACTTAATCCGGAGGATATATCATCTCCTGTCTTCAACTATCGAGGGTGGATCACAGTGTGATTCTACCCTCTTTTTACCTGTACTCTTATTTTTTCTGTGTTCACTGAACGAAAACGTGCAACCTCACAAATTTACCCTCCGGTGTAAGCAGCCTCTCTGGCGGATCATTTTATATATAAAATTTGTTATTTATGTTATAAAACATATTTTTTTAGTTTGCTAAAACGATTTAATGAGTTATTTTTGTATTATATTGTTATTCTTTCAGTTATTCTTTCACCTGCGTAATGGAGAAAAAAGTATCGATAAAAGATATTGCGAAAATGGTGGGCGTTTCGCCTGCCTTGGTTTCAATGGTATTGAATGGAAAGGCCGAACAATACAGAATAGGAGAAGAAGTTGCCCGGCGGGTTGCCGAGACTGCGAAGGAGATGCATTATGCTCCGAATCTGGTCGCAAAAAATTTACGTTCCGGAAAAACTCAGTTGGTAGGTTTGATCGTTACGGATATTTCCAATCCCTTTTATTCGGCCATCGCACGAATTGTGGAAGACAGGGCCAGCGAATTGAATTACACTGTTTTAATAAGCAGTACGGATGAAAACCTGAAAAATACCGAAAGATTGGTGGATGTGTTGCTCAATAAAGGAGTGGAAGGGTTGATACTAGTGCCATGCGATGGTTCGATGAATCTTGTCCAAAGACTCTATGAAAGCCATTTTCCGACAGTATTGTTAGACAGATACTTTCCGGATATAGACTTGAGTTCCTCCTGTTTGGATAATTACAGGGCAACGGAATTGGCAACGGAACATTTGCTCGGCCAAGGGTATAAAAACGTCGCGTTGATCGCTTATAATACGGAAATGCATCATATTTTAGACCGTATTTCGGGATATGAAGACACGATGAAGAACGCGGGATTAAGTTCTTATATTCATGTCAGGAAGGTAAATATTTTGAACCCGAAACCGGATATAAGGGAAGCATTGGAAGAATTGATCCTCAGGGAGCATGTCGATGCCGTTATGTTTCTTACCAATATGCTCGCTACCAATGGACTGTACTGCTTGAATGAAATGAATGTAAAGATACCGGATGATGTGGCTGTAGTGGGATTTAACGGGAATGATGCATTTAATCTCTTTTATTCTCCGATAACCTATGTAAAACAACCGATCGAGCAAATAGCGAAGCAATCAATTGATATATTGATCAAGCGGATTAAGAAAAGTAATTATAAATCAAAAGTATTTTTGGAGCCGGAATTAGTGATTCAGAAATCATCACAAAAAGATGTATGAAACGGGCAGGTAAGTCGATGGAATGATATAATGACATATCGGTTTGATTAATTACTGATCAGCAAATCGTTAATTAACTAATTGGCACTGGTTCACTAAAGTTAGACTTTTTCTCGCAATGGCATAATTCAAGTGAATTTGACTTCTGCTCATTGCTTAACGAAAAAGTTCCATACACCGAAAATAAATAAATAAAATAATCATATGGAGGAGAGAATTATGAATGATCATGGATAGGGTTATTTTTTAGCTATATGCTAAATCGATTCAGCTTTATTGAACAGGAAATGAGAATGGAAAAACGAACGCCGGTTTGTTGATAAAACAAATAAAAAGAACAAAAATAACATCTTTGCAAAAAATGAAAGACAAACAACTAAAGCCACTGGAAGGGATCATCGTCCCGCTTGTCACACCCTTGTCCGGTAACAACCGGATCGACGTACATGGATTGAACAATCTGATCGAGCACGTAATACAAGGCGGGGTACATGGAATTTTCATCCTGGGCACGACCGGGGAAGCGCAAAGTTTAAGTATAAAACAGCGCGAAGAGATGATAAGAGAAACGAGCCGGATTCTGAAAAACCGGCTACCTCTGTTAGTCGGTATTTCCGATACATCCATCAATGACAGCGCCGCTTTAGCTCAAAAGGCGGATGAAGCCGGAGCATATGCCGTTGTGGCCACGCCCCCCTATTATTTTGCCACCGAACAATCCGAATTGATCGAATACTTCGATACTTTGGTTTCCGTATTGCCCCTTCCGCTATTTCTGTACAACATGCCTGTTCACACAAAAGTATCATTTGATGCTAAAACGATTAAGCAAATTGCTCAAAATAAAAAAGTGATCGGGTTCAAAGACAGTTCGGCCAACGGCACTTACCTTCAGACCGTAATGTACGCCATGAAAGATGATCCTGAATTCATGATTTTTGTCGGTCCGGAAGAAATGACCGCTGAAATGGTACTGATGGGCGCCCACGGGGGGGTCAATGGAGGAGCCAATCTATTCCCTGAGCTGTATGTTGCATTGTATAACGCAGCCAGATTCCACAATATTGAAAGGGTCAGGGATCTGCAGCAAAAAGTGATGCAGATATCCACCGGCATTTACAGTAAGAGCAAGTACGCCTCCAGTTACCTGAAAGGACTCAAATGTGCCTTGTCCGTTGCGGGTATTTGCAATGATTTCCTGGCAATGCCTTTTACTCATTTCAATGAGGAGGACAGAAAAGAAATAGAGAACGAGATGGCAGCAATGGCCGGTCTTCATTTCCGATAAAAGAGAAGGGAGTTAGAGACCCTTGTACAAGTAACTTTTACTTAACATAGTGCCTTCTGAATTTAATCATGTCGTAACATTATTAATATATTTTTATGTCGTCATTCAATTTTCACTTATTCACATAATTATAGCGAATATTATCCATGTTATTAATCCAAAAATGCAACAATTGTATGAGAAGAAACATCTATTATCTTTCATCCGTTTTTTTGTGCTTGCTGATTTTCTTTTTTCCGGCATGCTCAGATGACGGGTCGCAAACAGATCTTCCGCTATCTGCAGTAATTTTTCACAGTATAGACGGAAAACAGGTTGCTTTTACAGCGCTTACTCATAGTGCCGTAAACTGGGAATGGGATTTTGGGGACGGAAATGTCAGTACGGAAAAAGATCCGGTACATGTATATGAAGAAGGGGGTTATTATATTGCCACATTAACAGCCAAAGACAATACCGGCAATTCGGTATCCACAAAGATGAATTTAGCTGTTTCACTCCCCCCTTACGCCTTGCTGACAGGGAATCATACGGCCGAAGGGTACGACGGTAAAACATGGAAACTGACCATGTCGCATACCGTCAATGACAAGTTGGTAAACTCCGACGCGGACTTTTCGTTGCTCGATGACGATATTCCATCGTTGCCCGCGGGAGCTTTTAGTGTATATGTCGGACTCCCGGAGGCCTATAATGACGAGTTTACTTTTTACTATGATGGCAGTTACAGGCACAACACTTCAGACGGCACCTCTTTCGGGGGTATCGTCTACGCGACGAACTTACAACAGTTGGGGGCAGCCCAAATTACCAAGACAGGCGGAAAGGCGGTGTTTGGTCAGGATCTTTTTGCTTTGACAACCTACACACCCGACGCAAGCGCGACATTTGTATTCAATGAAAACGAAGATTTCATCATACCTACTATTCCTGATTTCGCGACCGGTACGCAGCCTCCCGGCATCCCCGTTATTACGTATCCGGGAAGGATGACCCTGGATTTTCCCGATTCGGATGCATTTATCGGTATACGGGATTTTCACCGGAAAGTCATTGTGCAGGAAATAACAAGCAGCTTCATGAGGGTGGTGATGTTTATAACACTGTCCCCTGATGCGATAGTCACGCAAGATCCTTTGATTGCCCTAAGCACTTCCGCGGCAATACTTACATTCGAAGCAGTTAATTAAAACCTATTCAAACAATTAGACATGAAAAATTTGCAAAAGGATAAAAATAAAGGACTGTTTACAGTTATTATCTCTGCTGCTTTACTTATCCTCTTTATGGGTAACGGCTATGCAGAAACAACCGATACAAAGCAAAATGTAATCACTGTTACGGGTACGGTTACATCTGCCACCGACGGGGCTCCCCTTATCGGCGTCAGTATTGTTGTAAAAGGAACTGCGGAGGGTACTGTGTCCGATGTGGAAGGAAATTATAAAATAAATGTGCCGTCAAATGCAACCCTGGTTTTTTCTTATATAGGATACATAACACAGGAAATAGCAGTTGCAGGACGTACAAATATCAGCATTGTCATGGAAGAAAGTACTGAAACGCTGAGTGAAGTGGTGGTTACAGCCCTCGGTATCGGACGTGAAGAGAAATCACTCGGTTATTCGGTAGGGAAACTTGGATCCGAAGAACTGGCCAAAGTGGTCCACGAGAACGTGCTTACTTCAATGGCGGGTAAAGTCACGGGAGTGACCATTAACTCGACCGGTGGAGCTGGATCTACCGTCAGTATGGTTATCAGGGGAGCTACTTCCATGAGCACTGATAACCAGCCTTTGTTCGTGATCGACGGTGTGCCGATGACAAGTTCCGTAAATAATGTAGGCGGTTTTGGTAACGGCAATCTGGTCGACTACGGGAATGCGATTTCGGATATTGATCCGGAAAGTATTGAAAGTGTTTCCATCCTTAAAGGACCCAGCGCTGCAGCGCTGTACGGTACCCGTGCCGGCAACGGGGTGGTGCTTATCACTACGAAAAAGTCGGACCGGAAAGAAGGAATGAAAGTGGAAGTGGTTTCAAATACCGTTTTCGATATCCCGTCAAAATATCTGGATGTTCAAAACCGTTTTGGATTTGGTTCCCGGAGCTATACCGATACTACTTTTCCCGGGGGGATCATTCCCCCTTTCAGTCCCTCCGAACAGGCCGGCGCGGGTCCGGAACTGAATAAAGGTTACTGGCAGGTGCAGCCGTTCGCGCCGCTCGATGCCAACGGAGTACCTATACCCACGGAATTGGTTTCCTATCCTGATAATTATAAGAACTTTATTAACGGCAGTGCAGTTACCACTACCAACAGCGTGGCTATTTCAAGCAGCAGCGAGAGGGTGAATTACCGTCTGGGCGTATCCAATATGACCAATAAAGGTTTGGTCCCTAATTCGGATCTCAACAGGAATAACCTGACCCTTGCGGCCGTATCGGAGGTAGTGGAAGGGCTTACTGTAAGTACCGATATCAACTACACCCAGAATTGGGCAGACAACAGGCCGGCCACCCAGGAACGAGGTGCCAATCCTCTGCAATGGGCTGCCTGGACACCACCCAATGTGGATATCCGCAAGATGAAAGATTATGATCTTGGCGGAGGACAGGTGCTTACCATAGGTGAAGGCTGGGAAAATCCATACTTTCTTGCGTACGGTATCAATAACAGTTTCAAAAGGAACAGGCTTATAGGGAATGTTTCCGCTACCTGGGATATAACCCCGCAATTGAGCATTATGGGGAGATATGCGCTGAACAGATCGGACGAAACAAGGGAAACGAAGATAGATCCAGGATATTCCCAGGAACCCAATAACGGAGCGTATGGTATCGTTACCAGCGAAAGTACTGAAACCAACGCCGATTTTCTGGCTACTTATAAAAACCATTGGGACGACTTCTCTCTTACCGCTTCTGTTGGAGGTAACCTTCTCTATTCCCGCTGGTCGAATGTGAGTAATTCATCGAAACCGGGATCGGGATTGATTATCCCTTACTTATATACAATCCAGAATATTGAGAGCAGCTCACTGAACTACTCCAATGCCCGTTACGAAAGAGCGATCAACAGCCTTTATGCAATGGCTAACCTGGGATGGAAGGATATAGCCTATCTCGACCTGACAATAAGGAACGACTGGGCCAGCACACTGCCCCCGCGTAACAGATCCTATGATTATCCCTCTGCCTCATTGAGCCTTCTGCTAAATAATATGTTCGATATGGGAAGGAATGTAAACCTGCTGAAATTAAGGGGAAATATTGCCCGGGTAGGAAATGACACCTCGCCTTACAGCCTTTTTGCTACCTATCTGGATGCAGGGCAATGGGGTGAAGTCATCAGGCTTATAAAACAACAGGATCTCTTAAATCCTTCCTTGCGCCCCGAGAAGGCGACTTCTTATGAAGTGGGGATGGATCTAAGGATGTTTCATAACCGGTTGCGATTCGAAGGAAGCTACTACCGGGAGGATAATCGCGACCAGATCCTTGGCGTACCGTTGGCCGGATCGGCCGGGTTCAACAGTATAAAGGTCAATGCCGGCTTGTTGCGAAGCAAGGGCGTGGAATTGATGCTTGGCTTTACGCCTATTGACACAAAGGATTGGACGTGGGACCTGAATGTGAATTTCACTAAAAATAAGACCTGGTTACTGGAACTGTCGGAGGGAACCGACTTTGTCCAGTTCTGGGATGAGGCCAGGGTGAGGAATATTGCCTATGCAAAAGATGA
>ENA-UOOI01002370-UOOI01002370.1-fermentation-metagenome-genome-assembly--contig:-NODE-2370-length-16557-cov-61.108896_pt1 | contig 16557 bp, 14 predicted proteins | sample MGYA00245779_ERZ724027 | MGnify/ENA primary metagenome ERZ724027 (study PRJEB28704, sample SAMN03018318) | fermentation metagenome | biome: anthropogenic terrestrial biome; feature: soil...
CTGATCGCGGTCCAGGCCCAACAGATCGGCATCAAGGCGAAGATGCTCGGCGCGGACGGCTGGGATGGCGTTCTGGAAAAGATCGACAAAAGCAATGTCAGCGCGCTGGACGGCTCGTTTTTCTCGAGCCAGTATTCCGCGGAAAGCGATGACCCGGCCCTGAAGAAGTTCCTCTCCACCTATAAAGAGAGGAACAAAACGGAGGCGAACATGTTCTCCGTCCTCGGCTACGACGCCATGAAGATGATGGCGCAGGCCATTACGGAAGCCGGTTCCACCGATTCCCAGGCGATCGTCGAAAAGCTGGCCGCCATCGATTATAATGGCCTGACGGGCAACATCAAGTTCGACAAGGATCGCAACCCGATCAAGCAGGCGGCGATTACAACCATTCAGGGCGGCAAGAACAAATTTGTGGAATTCTATAAGAAATAACCCGTTTTTGTAAACAGAATTTAAAAAGGCGGAAAAGAGGGCGAAGCATTCACCCTCTTTTTGTCCTAGGAAGCAAGGGAAGGTGCGTCATGGGGTTTCTATCACAGGTGATTAACGGCTTGGGGCTGGGCAGCATCTATGCGCTGGTGGCACTCGGCTACAGCATGGTTTACGGGATCGTTCAGCTGATCAATTTTGCTCACGGGGACATTATCATGGTGGGCGCCTACGCGACCTATGTCCTTCTGGTCATGGTCGGCGCGCCGCTGTGGGCGGCGGTCGTCGGGTCCATTCTGTTCTGCACGCTGGCGGGAATCTTTATTGAGCGCGTCGCTTACCACCGGCTGATCAATATGAACGCGCCCAGGATTTCCCTGTTGATTACGGCGATCGGCGTCAGCATCTTTCTTCAGAACCTGTCCCAGCTCATTTTCAAATCCGACGGAAGATCGGTTCCCAACATGTTCAACTTTGGAACGGTTCAGGCGGGCAGCCTTCAGATCACGTCGGCTGCCGTCATCAATATCGTCACCTCCGTCGTCATGATGGCGGGCCTGCAGATCCTTGTCGGAAAGACGAAGATGGGCAAGGCGATGCGCGCCACATCCGAAGACGCGGAGGCGGCCAAGCTGATGGGCATCAACACGAACAGCGCGATTGCGTTCACGTTCGGGGTCGGCTCCGCCCTGGCGGCCGTGGGCGCGGTGCTCTACTGCAATACATACCCGATGATCACCCCTTATATGGGCGGGCTTCTGGGCCTGAAAGCATTCGTCGCCGCAGTGCTCGGCGGGATCGGGAACATTCCCGGGGCCATGCTGGGCGGCTATGTGATGGGCGTCGCGGAGAGCCTGACCAAAGGGTATATTTCCAGCAGCTTTACCGATGCCGTCGTGTTCGGCATCCTGATTGTCGTCCTTCTGGTCAAGCCCGACGGACTGCTCGGCAAGAACGTCAGTGAAAAGGTTTGAGGGGGCGCGGCAGATGAAAAAGAAAAGGACTGTTTTTTATCTTCTGATCCTGGCTCTCGTGCTCCTTCTGTATCTGGTGTTCGCCCGGCTGATTGACGCCAAGGTCATCAACCGGTACTATTCCGGGATCATCACCATGGTCTGCATCAATATCATCCTGGCGGTCAGCCTGAACCTCGCCACCGGCTTCCTCGGGCAGCTGGTTCTGGGCCACGCCGGCTTCATGTCGGTCGGCGCGTATGCGGCCGCGCTGTTTACCATCCATTCGGGGCTGCCGAAAATGGTTTCGTTTCCGCTTGCCCTTGTCCTGGGCGGCCTGGTCGCGGCCGTTTTCGGCGTGCTCATCGGCGTCCCCGCCCTGCGGCTGAAAGGCGATTACCTCGCCATCATCACGCTGGGGTTCGGCGAGATCATCCGCGTGGTCATCACGAATATGGACTTTACCGGCGGCGCGCGGGGCCTGCGCGGCATCAAGCACCTCACCGATTTCACATGGGTCTATTTTGTGGCCGTGCTCACGGTGGCCGCCGTCTTTGCCTTTATCCGCTCCCGTCACGGGCGGGCGGTGATCTCGATCCGCGAGGATGAGATCGCGGCGGAGGCGTCCGGAATCAACACCACCTACTACAAGCTCCTCGCGTTTATCATTTCCGCGTTTTTTGCGGGGGTGGCCGGCGCGCTTTACGCCCACCACATCGGCGTGCTGATTCCGAACAAGTTCGACTTCAACTATTCCACCGAAATCCTGGTCATGGTGGTTCTGGGCGGCATGGGCTCCGTCACGGGCTCCATCATCGCGGCGGTTGTGCTGACCATCCTCCCGGAGTTCCTGAGGAATTTTTCGGACTACCGCATGGTGGTCTATTCCGTCATCCTCATCTGCGTCATGCTCTTTAAGCCCTCCGGGCTTTTGGGGCAGCACGAATTTTCGCTTGCCGGGCTTTGGGACGCCGTGCGCGGCAAAGGAAAACGGAACCGCGCGGACGGTCCCGCCGTCGGCGGACAGAAGGGGGCGTAAGGAATGCCGTTGCTGGAAGCAAAGCATCTCGGAATCGCGTTCGGCGGCCTCCGCGCGCTGGAAGATGTGAATTTTAAGCTGGAAGAAAATCAGATCATGGGGCTGATCGGCCCGAACGGGGCCGGAAAGACGACGGTCTTCAACCTTCTGACCGGGGTCTATACCCCCACGGAAGGGACCGTCGAGCTGGAAGGAAAGAGCATCGTCGGGCGGAAGACGTATGCCATCACCCGGAACGGGATTGCGCGGACGTTCCAGAACATCCGCCTGTTCAAGGATATTTCCGTTCTGGACAATGTGCGCATCGCGATGAACAGCGGGATGAAGTATTCCCTTGTTTCCGGGCTTCTGCGCCTGCCGTCCTACTGGCGGGAGGAGCGGGAGGTTACGGACCGCGCCATGGAGCTTCTGGATGTGTTCGGCCTGAAGGACCTTTCCGGGTCACAGGCCAGAAACCTGCCTTACGGCCAGCAGCGCAAGCTGGAGATTGCCCGCGCGCTCGCGTGTTCCCCCAAGGTCTTGCTGCTGGACGAACCGGCCGCCGGGATGAATCCGACGGAAACGCAGGAACTGATGGAGACGATCAAGCTGATCCGCGACCGCTTTTCCATCGCCATCCTCCTGATCGAGCACGACATGAATTTTGTCATGGGAATCTGCGAACACCTGATCGTGCTGGATTACGGCAGGATCATCGCCGAGGGGAGCGCGGATGAAATCCGCGGGAACCCGAAGGTCATCACGGCGTATCTGGGAGGGGAATAACATGGCCACGATGCTGTCAATCAAAGATCTGAAGGTATATTACGGCTCGATCCGCGCGATCAAGGGTATCTCCTTCGAGGTCAACGAAGGGGAGATCGTCACGCTGATCGGCGCGAACGGCGCCGGGAAAACGACCACGCTCCATGCGATTTCCGGGCTGGTCAAGCCCAAAAGCGGAAGCATCGAGTTCTGCGGCCACAACCTGCGCGCGACCGAGGCGCACCGGATCATCCGGCTGGGCCTGGCGCAGGTGCCGGAAGGCCGCCGCGTTTTCTCCAAAATGACCGTGATGGAAAATCTGCAGATGGGCGCCTACGCGCGCAAGGACGACGACCTTTCGAAGGATTACGACATGGTGTTCGAGCGCCTTCCGCGGCTGAAGGAGCGCCGCAGGCAGGCGGCCGGGACGCTTTCCGGCGGGGAGCAGCAGATGCTGGCGATCGGGCGCGCCCTGATGAGCAAGCCGAAGATGCTTCTGCTGGACGAACCGTCCATGGGGCTTTCCCCCCTGCTGGTCAACGAGATTTTCCACATTATCCGGGATGTCAATCAGGCCGGGGTCACGATCCTGCTGGTGGAGCAGAACGCGAAAAAGGCGCTCGAAATCGCAAACCGCGCCTATGTGCTGGAAACGGGCAGCATTGTCATGTCCGGCGGAACGAAGGAAATGGAAAACAACGAAAAAATCCGGAAAGCCTATCTCGGCGGCTGATGTTCCGCCGGGTTCCCAAAAGAAGGGCGGGAAAGCGAGCAATGCTTTCCCGCCCTTCTTTTGTTATCATGATCCGCCGCTTTCTACGATTCGGACAAAGCAGGGAAAATGATCTTGCCCGCCAGAAAAAGCTGGCAGAAAACTGGAAGAAATTGAATCATTACAATGTTGTTAAATTCCCCCGCCCGGCTGTTCCTTTATGCTATAATAACCTCACGGCGTAAGCGGAGGCAAGGCCTCCGACGCCTGAGAGAACATGGAAGCATTTCATGCTATCATAACGGTGTAAACGGAAGCAGGGCTTTCGCTTGAGAAAATAGAAAAGCATGATCCGCAGGTGGTTTGGCGGCCTTGCGATCATACTGGAATTGAGCCGCAAAAAGGGAATGGGAGTGCTTGATCTTGCCCCGCATCACAAAAAGACATATCCTGATCATTGCAAGTGTGACGGCCGTTCTGGCGGTGCTGGTTGCGGCGGTTGCGCTTACTGTTTCCGGCCGCGGGAGAACGGTGCAGACGAAGCCCGCCCGGACAGACGCTTCTTCGTATCGGTCCGGAAGTTTATCCTCCCTGCCGGAAAGGTCTTCCGCGGCGGCGCCTTCCTCGGTTCCGCCCCAAAAGAAACCCCCGGTTTCATCCCGTCCGGCTTCCTCCAATCCCCGTATGGTTTCCAGTCCCGCGGCTTCCGCCGTTTCCCCGCCGGAGGACCTTTCCTTTCAGAAAAAATTCCCGAACCTTTATGTGCCAAAGACGGAAAAAATCGGGGCGAAGCCGGGCGACAAGGTCGTTTATCTGACGTTCGACGACGGCCCCTCCAGGCTGACGCCGCAGGTCCTTCAGATTTTGAAGGAGAACGATGTGAAGGCGACCTTTTTCCTGATCGGCCGCAGCGACGAAGCCTCCAGAAAAATGATGAAGGAGATCGTGGAGCAGGGGAACGCGATCGGAATCCATACCTATTCGCACGATTACAAAAAGATATACGCTTCCACGACCGCCTTTCTGGAGGACTTTTCCCAGATGCGGGACCTGATTGTCGACACCACCGGCGTGGAGCCGACGATGCTCCGGTTCGCCGGCGGAAGCGTCAACAGCTTCAATAAAAAGATCGTGAAACAGCTCACGTCCGAGATGACCCGCCGGGGCTATACCTATTACGACTGGAACGTCAGCTCCGGCGACGCCGAGCGCGGCGCGACCAGGTCGTCAATCTACAACGACACGCTGCGGGAAACGCGTCAGTTCAATAAGGCCGTCATTCTCTTTCATGACGCCGCGACCAAAACGGATACGGTGCAGGAGCTTCCCGCGATCATCCGCGAGCTGAAAAAGAGCGGCTACCGGTTCGACAAGCTCGACCCGACCGTGAAGCCGATCGTCTTCAAACTGCCGAAATAGCTTTACGGCAGCCGTTTTGTCAATATGCTCCCCGCCATGGAACGGCTTTGCCTTTCGCTCCTGCTTTAAAGGGGAGAGAGACAGTTCGGCAATATCATTTCAAATAAAATGAAAGGGGCTGTTGCAAAATAGCCTTATCCCAAATTATACACAAAAAATGCGTCTTGGACTGACTGTAAAAGTCGTTTCAAGGCGCATTTTCTTGTTTTTGAGGTTGTTTCTTTGTGCAATTTGCTATCGCAAATTCATTTTGCAACAGCCCTTTTTCGTGGTTCAGGAGATCCCGTGCCGTTTCCGGTAGTCCGCCAGCAGCAGATCGACCATTTTGCCGTAGCTTTTCACCCCTTCGGCCTGACGGTTCGATTTCAGATAGGCGTCGTTCATTTTTTCCGCCGTGTCCGCCACCGGGCCTTCGAACTGCCGCCAGTATTCGCTGTTCGCGGCAAAATCGCGCCGGACGCCTTCGTTCAGGCCGTCATAGACCGCCTGCCCCGCTTTGGAATCGGCGGAAAAAAGAGCATTGTCGGCAGATATGAACGCGAGCATTGTGCCGGAGTAGCGGAAATCGGCGCTTTTGCTCTGCCGGCAGGCCAGATACGCCGCGAAATTCGCCTCGTCCTCCCGCATGTAGCCGCGCAGGTGGGTCAGCTCGTGGCACATCGTCGCGGGGATGGTATATTCGGGCACGTCGATGTTGACGTTCGCTTCCAATGTAAACGGGAAAAACATGCCCGTGATGTTGCAGTACGACATCAGCCGGGAATTGCGCACCGGTTTCGGGCGGGCGTACCCGGATTTCAGCGTGGGGTATGTTTTTTCCAGGGTGTCATAAGCGGACTGCGCCTCGCGCGCGACGGAATCCATGCTGTCGAAGCTCAGGCGCATGACGGAGTTCTTGTCCGTTTTTACATCCCCCCGCAGCGAGTTTGCGGAACCGGCCAGCTCTTCGCACAGGGCCTTCAGCTCCGCGGTGGAGGAGGGGCGGACCGCAAGGCCCGAAACCTGGGAAAACGGAAAGCGGGAATAGTTGATCCCGCACGAAAACACGAAGGCGAAATAAAGGATCCCCAGCGCGCACAGCAGGTTCAGGCCAGCCCGGGCGGCATAGCTTCCCCGTTCGCCCGGATGCCGGAGAACGGAGCGGACGGAAAACGCCAGAAACAGAAGAACGGCCGGAATTGAGGCCGCAACCAGGCACTCGGCCAGGGAAAAGGGAAAGACGGAAACGGCGCGGCTGACCGCTTTGGAAAACAGGGGATAGACCGTTTCCGCATATCCTTCGGCAAACTGCGGGAACAGATGCCCGAAAAACGAAAACAAAAAGGCGATGGGGATCAGGGCCAGCAGCCGCACCCGCTTCAAATGGAGAAGTTTTTTCAAAATCCGGCCTCCTTGGGTTCAAAATCATTGTTTGTTTTATTCTCTTGATCCGCATATAATATATCAGATCAATTATAGCATAAATAACGGCAAAGCGGAGCAACCGTTTTGACGCGGAAAAGTTTCAAAAGCGCGGGGCTTTCCACTTTCCCTTTTCGGGCTTTTATGCTACAATACAAGGGAAAATATGACAGACATTGCCGATCAGCGGCGTTTCAGGAGCGTAACATGCTGAAAATGAACTTTCAATCCCGTTCCAAGTATCTTTTTATCCTTCCCTACCTGGTGCTCGCGGCTATGACGGCGCTGTTCCTTGTGCGCGCGTTTTTCGGCTTCGACTGGTCGGATGAGTGCTACTATCTGGCGCTGCCCTACCGCTTTGTGCTGGGCGACCGTTTTTTCGCCGACTCCTGGGATATCCACCAGACCAGCGCCATGCTGATCGCGCCGGTTCTGTGGCTTTACCGCCTTGTTGTGGGGAATATGACTGGCGTGATCCTGTTTATGCGCCTTTTTTATGTTCTGGTTCAGTCGCTTGTCTCGCTTCTGATTTACCGCTCGGTTCTCAGGCTTTATGAAAGAAGATTGCCTGCGCTGCTTTGCGCCGCGCTTTTCCTGTCGTTCACCCCTTTTTCCATTTCGAATTTTTCCTATAATTCTATGGGGTACCTTTTTACCGTGACGTCGGCGATGCTGGTCTTTTTTCTGTACAGCAGGGTGGGAAGCCGCCGGCGCGCCTGTGTGCTGGGCGCGCTCGCGGGTGCCGCTCTCGCCTGCGCCTGCGTTTCGTATCCTTTTTTTATCACGGTCCTCCTGCCGTTTTCCGGCCTTCTGATCGGGATGCGGCCCTCGGTGGCCGGAAAGGGCGGGGAAAGGAAATCGCTCGCGCCGTTTGCCTTTTTCCTGGCGGGCGGCTGTTTCGTAGCGGCCTGCGCTGCGTCGTTCGCGCTGATCCGCACGGGCTTTTCCGGCATCGCCGGGAATCTGGTCTATCTGTTTGAGGACCCCGAGCACCCGTATCAGAGCGTTTTCGTCAAGACCTCTCTTTTTTTTAAGGATTATTATCATCTGGTGCTGCTTTCGCTTCTGCAGATCACCCTGCTCGTGATGATCCTGCTGTACCGCAGGGTGAAGGGCGGCCCCGACCTTTCGATGATCTTTCCCATCCTGATCTGGGTGGGCCTTCCGCTGAGCCTGGCCGTGAATATCGGCATGATCCTGGGGCAGCCGGAATTTACGCAGCCCCTGACGGCGAAGGTCAATCTGATTCAGGCGTGCGCCGGATTCTGGCCGCTGATCCTGTTCGTGCAGAAGCCGAGCCGCCGGGGGACGGCCGTCCTGCTGCTGATGTACATCCCGTCTTTGCTGATGTGCTGGGCGGTCTATATCGTGAGCAACAACGGGATCACGGGCTCGGCCTATGCGCTCAACCTCTGCGTGCTGTCGTGCGTTCTGCTTTTATACGACCACTATGCGGAAAGCTCGGATGGCTCCGCGGCACAGAAGCGGGTGCGGCGGGCCCTTTGGGCGATTCTCACGTCTTCGCTGACGCTTCTTGTTTTCTGCAACGCGGCGCTCCGCCTTCAGGCGGTCTACCGGGACGACTCCATCGGGCGCCTGCGGGTCCAGATGACAGACGGGCCCGCCGCCGGGATTTACACGACGTCCGCGGCTGCGGCGCGCTACGCCGGGATTCTGGAGGACATCCGCAGCGCGGTCCCCGCGGACGGAGGCAGGGTGATGTTCAACGAGCTTCTTCCGTTCGGGTATCTGTGCGTGGAGCAGAAGGCGGCCCCGCCGTCCATCTGGCGCATGGAGCTTCCGTCCGCCCGCGTGGACCGCTATTTCGCGCAGAATCCGCAGAACCGGCCGTCCCTGCTTTATGTCGTCAAATCCTCTTACGGCCTGCACAACGGCACAAAGCCCGTCACCCAGCAGGAGGCCGAAAAAATCATGGGCAGCCGCGCCGTCATGAAGGAAACCGAATATTCGTATCAATTTACCAAAGAATAACGGCAGAAAAACAAAAGGAGGGAGCCGCATGAATTTGTATTTAAAACAGAATACCGATCCGGGCAGCACTCTTTTTGATATTTTTTATCCGGACAAAACCCTCGCCTATACGGTGACGGGGGATATCGGCTCGCTGGGCGGGAAGCTCTTCCTGCTTTCAGCCGGGGGCCGGGAGGCCGCGCGGATCAGCCGCATCGGCATAAATGAGCTGTGCAAGTACAGCGTGGTCATCGGGGACCGGGAGCGCCTTCGCGTGACGCAGAACCTGAGCCGGGAGTCCTGCTTCCGGCTGAGCAAGACGAGCTGGAGGCTGCGCGGCGACTTCATCACGCGCTCGTTCGATATCGTGGATGCCAGGCACGCCGTCCTGATGACGCACGGCCGCTGCTGGAACGCCTGCGGCGACTGCTTCGGCGTGCAGATCACAAGGGACGAGGATGCGGCGGCCTGCCTTTCGGTGGCCGCCATCATCGACAGCATCGCCCTCTCCGGCACCGGAGCGGCCGTTCCCGCGTCGAATTAAACGTTGACAAAGACAGGTGCGGATGGGATAATAAAATCATTGTACCTTTTCTGATAAAGGGAAAGCAATCCGGGTTGCAGTCAGAAGGAATTGCAGCCGTTTACGAGCTGCTTTTTTTAAGATACAGGAGGAAGAACTGGCATGAGCAAGGAACTTGCAAAGACCTACGAGCCGCAGGAGGTGGAGGACAGAATTTATGACTTCTGGCTTTCCGGCGGCTATTTTCACGCAAAGGCCGATCCCGAGAAAAAACCGTACACCATCGTAATCCCGCCCCCGAACATCACGGGGAAGCTGCATATGGGGCACGCGCTTGACGAAACCCTTCAGGACATCCTGATCCGCTGGCGCAGGATGCAGGGATATGCCGCGCTGTGGGTGCCCGGAACCGACCACGCTTCCATTGCGACGGAGGCGAAAATTGTCGAAGCCATGCGCAAAGAGGGAGTCACGAAGGAGCAGATCGGGCGCGAGGCGTTTCTGGACCGCGCGTGGGAATGGAAAAAGACCTACGGCGGCCGCATCATCAACCAGCTGAAGAAGCTTGGTTCCTCCTGCGACTGGGAGCGCGAACGCTTCACTTTGGACGAGGGATGCTCAAAGGCGGTGCGGGAGGTTTTCGTGCGCCTGTATGAAAAGGGCCTGATCTACCGCGGGGAGCGCATCATCAACTGGTGCCCGCACTGCCGCACCTCCATTTCCGACGCGGAGGTGGAGTTCAGCGAGCACGACGGCAGCTTCTGGCATGTGCGCTACCCGCTCAGCGACGGCAGCGGCTGGGTTCAGCTCGCCACCACCCGGCCCGAAACGATGCTGGGCGACACCGCCGTGGCGGTGCACCCGGATGACGAGCGCTACAAGCACCTGGTCGGCAAGACCGTCATCCTGCCGCTCGTCGGCCGCGAGATCCCGATCATCGCCGATTCTTATGTGGAACAGGACTTCGGAACGGGCGTCGTGAAGATCACGCCCGCCCACGACCCGAACGATTTTGAGGTCGGCCTCCGCCATCATCTGCCGGTCATCAACATCATGGACGACGGCGGCGCGATCAACGAGAACGGCGGAATCTACCAGGGCCTCGACCGCATAGAGGCCAGAAAGCGGATCGTCGCCGAGCTGGACAGGCAGGGCTATCTCGTGAAGGTGGAGCCGATCAAGCACAACGTCGGCACCTGCTACCGCTGCTCCACCGACGTGGAGCCGCGCGTGTCGAAGCAGTGGTTCGTGAAGATGAAGCCCCTCGCCGGCCCGGCCATCGAGCGCGTAAAGAACGGCGAGATCAGGTTCGTGCCGGAACGCTTTGAAAAGATCTATTTCCACTGGATGGAAAACATCAAGGACTGGTGCATCTCGCGCCAGCTCTGGTGGGGCCACCGCATCCCGGCGTGGTACTGCGCGGACTGCGGCGAGACGATCGTGGCGCGGGAAACGCCGTCCGTCTGCCCGAAATGCGGCGGACACCACCTCGATCAGGACCCCGACACGCTTGACACATGGTTCTCTTCGGCGCTGTGGCCGTTCTCGACGCTCGGCTGGCCGGACCAGACCGAGGACCTGCGCTATTTTTACCCGACCGACACGCTCGTGACCGGGTACGACATCATCTTCTTCTGGGTGGCGCGTATGATCTTCTCCGCCGTCGAGCAGACCGGAAGCGTGCCGTTCCATACGGTGCTGATCCATGGCCTGGTGCGCGACGCGCAGGGGAGAAAGATGTCCAAGTCCCTCGGGAACGGCATCGACCCGCTGGAAGTGATCCGGAGCTACGGCGCGGATGCGCTCCGCTTTATGCTCGCGACGGGCAACAGCCCCGGAAACGACATGCGCTTTTCCGACGACAAGGTCGCCGCGAGCCGCAATTTTGCGAATAAGATCTGGAACGCCGCGCGGTTTATCCTGATGAATATCGACGGTCACGATGTGAAAAACGAGCTGCCCTCCGCCCTGACGCAGGCGGACCGCTGGATCGTCGGCGATTTCAACCGCGTGGCCGGGGAGGTCACCGAAAATCTGGAAAAATTCGAGCTAGGCATCGCCGTGCAGAAGCTTTACGATTTCCTCTGGGATGACTTCTGCGACTGGTATATCGAGATCGCGAAGATCCGCATGCAGCAGGATGACGAAACGGCGGCGCAGAATACGCGGCAGGTGCTCGTGTGGGTCATGTCCAATACATTGAAGCTTCTTCACCCGTTTATGCCCTATATCACCGAGGAAATCTGGCAGGCGCTTCCGCACGAGGGCGAGTCGATCATGATTTCCAGGTGGCCGGAGCCAGACCCCGCGCACCGGTTTGAGGCCGACGAGCAGGAGATGCGGAATGTGATGGATGTCATCCGCGCGGTGCGCAACCGCCGGTCGGAAATGAACGTCGCTCCGTCGCGCAGGGCGCGCCTTTCTGTGGAAGCCGCGCAGAGCACGCAGGAGACCTTCCGCCGGAACAGCGACATCATCGAAAGGCTCGCGTATGCGAGCGGGGTCGAAATCGGGGATTCCTTCGATCTTCCCGAGGCCGTTACGATCGTCACCAGCGCGGCGAAGGTATATATCCCCATGGAAGAACTGGTGGACAGGCAGGCCGAGCTGGCCCGCCTGAACAAAGAGCTGGAGTCGGCGCAGAAACAGCTTTCGAACGCCGAGGCCAAGCTGCACAATGAAAAATTCCTGGCAAAGGCGCCGGAGAACGTCGTGAACGGCGTGCGCGGGAATGCGGAAAAGCTGACGGAAAAGATCAGCGGGATCCGGTCGGCCCTTGCGGGCTTGGAAAAGAAATAACGATGCAAAGGCGGCGGGGGAAATCTCTCTCGCTTATCGTTGCAAATCCGGGTTTGTTTCCCTCCCCGCCAAAGGCGGGGAGGGAAACAATTCTGTATCTTGGCTGGAAATGGAATAGAAAGGGAGCTGTGAGGAAGCAATGACTTATCAGGAAGCGCTCCGCGAAATCTCGTCTTTTCTCCGGTTCGGGGTCAGGCCGGGCTTGGAACGCATTTCCCGCCTGCTGTCCCTGCTGGGGAATCCGCAGAACACGCTGCGGTTCGTCCATGTGGCCGGGACAAACGGGAAAGGCTCCACCTGCGCGATGACCGCGTCCGTGCTGACGAAGGCCGGATACCGCACCGGGCTGTATCTTTCCCCGTATATCCTCGATTTCCGCGAGCGGATGCAGATCGATGGGGAAATGATCCCGAAAGAGGATCTGGCCCGTCTGGTGGAAAAGGTTCTGCCGCTGGTTCGAAAGATGGAGCGGGACGGGGAGATCATAACGGAATTTGAGTTTATCACGGCCCTCGCCTTCTGCTGGTTTTCCGAGCGCGGGTGCGACGCCGTGGTGCTGGAGGTCGGCCTCGGCGGACGGTTCGACGCGACGAACGTGATCGGCACGCCCTTGGTTTCGGTGCTTGCGGCGATCTCGCTCGACCACATGAAAATCCTCGGGGACACCGTCGATAAAATCGCGTTTGAGAAATGCGGGATCATCAAGGAAAACGGAACCACCGTCGTGTTTGCCGACCAGAAGCCGGAGGCGATGGAGGTGATCCGCCGCACGGCAAAGGAGCGGAGCAACCGCCTCCTGATCGCGGACCCGGCCATGTTCACCGGCGTTTCATCCAATCTCCACGGGACGGACTTTACCTATGAGGACACCCGCATCCACATGTCCCTGATCGGCGGGCATCAGGTGAAAAACGCGGCCGCCGCGGTCACTGCGCTGGAAGTCCTGCGCGAAAAAGGCTTCTCCCTGCCCGCGGAGAAAATCCGCGAAGGATTTGCATCCGTGCGTTTTCCCGCCCGGCTGGAGCTGCTCTGCGGCTCGCCCGTCGTTCTGCTCGACGGCGCCCATAATCCGAACGGCACGGCGGCGCTCGCCGCGGCGATCCGCCAATACCTGCCGGGCAGGAAAATCGTTGCCGTCATGGGCATGCTGGCCGACAAGGACGTCCGCTCGGCGATCCGCGAGCTGGACGGCCTGTTCTCGCAGGTCGTCACGCTGACGCCGGACAATCCGCGCGCGATGGATGCGGAAACCCTGGCCGGGCTATGGCGCGGTCTTTCAGTGCGGGCCGGCGCTGCGAAAACGGACGAGGCCGCGCTGGAACGGGCGCTGTCCTGCGCCGGGCCGGATGGGGCCGTGGTGATCTGCGGCTCGCTGTACCTTGCGGCGCGTCTGAGGCCGGCGGCGCTCAAAATTTTGCAAAATAAAGGCTTGTCCGCAAATTTCGAGTAAAATTTCAAAGAAAATCTCTTATCCTAGTGGATAAGGGATTTTTTTATTTTTCTGTATATTTTTGGATGATCGGTCCATACTAAAATGTTATCATGCGGCGATTCTGCTTATGATCGCGGGCCCGGGCTTCTCTCCCTGCCGAGGGGGAGGGGGAAACGGATTCCGCATCTTGGCTGGGAATTCCGTAAATGGAAAATACCGGGAGGCTAAACAGATGAATGTCAGGCTGGTTTTAAAAGACGGGACGCTGACCGCCCGGCTGAGCGGAGAAATCGACCATCATTCCGCGCAGGCGGTCCGCGAAAATATCGACGAGACGGCGGGGAAGACAAAACCGAAGCGCCTGATCCTGGACTTCGCGCACGTCACTTTTATGGACAGCTCCGGCATCGGGCTGATCATGGGCCGCTACAAGCTGATGCAGCTTTTGGGCGGGGCGCTCGTCATCGCCAATCTGCCGCCCAAAATTGAAAAAGTGGTTTCCCTTGCAGGGCTGGACAGGCTTGCAAAATTTGAGAAGGATGTGGTGTACGATGAAACCGATGAATGAAATGAGCGTCTCCTTTTTGAGCTGTTCCGCCAACGAAAGCTTCGCGCGTGCGACGGTCGCCGCGTTTGTGGCGCAGCTCGACCCCACGATCGACGAGCTTTCGGATATCAAGACGTCGGTGTCCGAGGCGGTGACGAACTGTATTGTGCACGCCTACCGAAACACGCTGGGGACCGTCTACATAACAACGAAAATTTTTGAGGACGGCCGGGTCAGCATCCGCGTGCGCGACAGGGGGTGCGGAATCGAGGACATCGCAAAGGCGCGGGAGCCCCTTTTCACCACGGCGGGCGAAGAGCGCGCCGGCCTGGGATTTGCGGTGATGGAGAGCTTTATGGATCAGGTGAACGTCACGTCGCATGTGGGCCGCGGAACCACGGTGACCCTGAAGAAAAAGATTTCGCGCCGTCAGGCGGAAAATGGATAGCCGCGAGCGGAAGATCAGCGAGAACATCGGGCTTGTCCACGCGTGCGCCAAACGGTTCAAAACGCGGGGCGTCGAGTACGACGACCTTTTTCAGGCCGGGTGTCTGGGGCTGGTCAAGGCGGTGGATCATTTCGACGAGACGCGCGGGCTGCGCTTTTCCACCTATGCGGTTCCGGTGATTCTGGGGGAGATGCGCCGCCTGTTCCGCGACGGCGGCAGCATCAAGGTGGGGCGCTCCTTAAAGGAGCTTTCCCTGCGCGCCGGAAGGGCGGCGGCGGAATATACCAAGCTGCACGGCAGAAGCCCCACGATCAACGAGCTGGCCGCCCTTCTGGGGGTGGAGATCACCGAGGCCGCCCAGGCGGTCGGCGCCGGGCAGCAGCCGGTTTCCCTCACCGCGGGGGAAGAGGAGGGCGGCGGGCAGATCGACGTGCCCGTCGAGGGCCCGGACGAAAAAATTTCGGAGCTGCTTTCCCTGAAACAGGTCATCGGGGAGCTGGAGCCGCGGGACCGCAGCATTATCATTTTCCGCTATTTCCAGAGCCGGACCCAAACCCAGACGGCCGAGGCGCTGGGCATGACGCAGGTGCAGGTCTCCCGCAGGGAAAAGGCGATTTTGAAGGGCCTGCGCGACAAGCTTTCCGAATAGACAATAAAACGCGCTTTTCCGGGGCCTTCCGGAAAAGCGCGTTTTGGAATATCGGAACATTTTCGGTACGAATCAGGAATGTGACGGTTTGAATTCGGGAAGGTCTTTCAGATCGTACGGGGTCTGCTGGTAGACATAATAGTTGAGCCAGTTGGAAAACAGAAGGTTCGCGTTGCTCCGCCACACGAAGGGCGGGGTCTGCGCGGGATCGTCGTTCGGAAAGTAGTTTTCCGGAATATGGGGATTCAGCCCGCGCTTCAGGTCGCGGAAATATTCGTGCGCCAGCGTTTCCCGGTCGTATTCCGCGTGGCCCGTCACAAAAAACTGACGCCCGTTTTTGTTCGCGACGATGTGGATGCCCGCCTGCGGCGAGGATGCGAGAATGATCAGGTGATCCTGCTTTTCGATATCCGCCCTCCGGATTTCCGTGTTGCGCGAGTGCGGCGCGTAATACATGTCGTCGAATCCCCTCATCAGCGGGTGGAGCGGCGCCAGCACCTCGTGCCGGAAGATCCCGGAAAGCTTCCGCGGCAGCGGATATTTCGGAATCCCGTAGAAATGATACAGCGCGGCCTGGGCGCTCCAACAGATCGTCAGGACGGAATAAACGTTTTTCCGGCTCCAGTCCAGAATCCGGCAGAATTCGGGCCAGTAGTCCACATCTTCAAACTCCATGGTTTCCACCGGCGCCCCGGTAATGATCATGCCGTCGAATTTTTCGCCCTTCAGCTCGTCGAACGTCTTGTAAAAAGTGTTCAGGTGGGAAGCGGATGTGTTTTTGGAAATATGGGAGGCCATCTGCATCAGCTCTGCATCCACCTGAAGCGGCGTGTTGCCCAGAAGCCGCAGAAGCTGGGTCTCCGTTTCGATTTTCGTCGGCATCAGATTCAGAATGACGATTTTCAGCGGACGGATGTCCTGCGACATCGCGCGTTCGTGCGTCATGACGAAAATGTTTTCGGATTCCAGCACTTTAATGGCGGGAAGAGAAGCTTGGATTTTAATTGGCATCAATAAGGCCCCCAAAATGAATTTCGATGTCTATTATATCAAACCGACAGGGATTCTTCAAGTTATGGCATTTCCTGCGGAGATGCAGAATTTGTTTTTGTTCCTTCCCCTGCTTCCGGCGAAGGAAGGAACAAAAAACCGGCTTTGCGGGATAAGCGGAATCCGCTGCAGGGGGCAAGAATCGAAATTATAAAATTATTTTAATAAAATGATTGACATCTGCTTCCGAATGTGATATTATAGCTAAGCCGTCAAAAAAGAGGACGCGAAAATTTGATAGGTTGAATGAAACTGAACGAATTTTCAAAAGCGGATTCGGTGAATATGACGGAGCCTCTGTCGAAAACAAAAGGGAATGGCTTGACAAACTCGAAAGAGCATGATAAGATGTTAGCTATCCTCTTCCCTGTAAAGCGGCAGAGGGCCAGGACCTTGAAAATTAAACAACGCAAGAAAAGAAGGACCCGTAAAATTTTG
>ENA-UOOI01002371-UOOI01002371.1-fermentation-metagenome-genome-assembly--contig:-NODE-2371-length-16555-cov-9.338848_pt1 | contig 16555 bp, 15 predicted proteins | sample MGYA00245779_ERZ724027 | MGnify/ENA primary metagenome ERZ724027 (study PRJEB28704, sample SAMN03018318) | fermentation metagenome | biome: anthropogenic terrestrial biome; feature: soil; material...
GCAGAGGACATAGGGACGTTTCGTCTGTCTTTTTTGGCGGAAGAAAAATCCAAAAACCACCAGGGTTGCATGTCCATGAAAAGCCGAGTATAATGACATAAAAAAGGAAAGGAAAAGATTCATAGAAAACTGCCTACTCCAGTCACTCAATTAAATAATTATTTATTTAAATCAATTGTATAACATATATTTCTTTTTGCTTGATATATGCAAGCAAGGCTAAGGAGAAACGGGGGACAAGCCCTGGTTTTTAGAAATGTTAATAAGAGTTAAGGGACGATATAGCCCTTTTGTTAAATATTAACAACAGTAGATGCAGTTTTAATGGCAACGTATATAGAGGAGGGAATTTAATTGAATTATAATATAAAAACATTGTATTTCAGTGCAACCGGTACAACGGGAAAAATAGTAAAAAGGCTGGCAGTGGAACTATCTTCTTGCTTTGCAGAGCATAAACAAATTACACATTTAGATTTTACATTACCGGCACGAAGAAAGGAAATAGTTGACTTTAATGAGGATGATATCGTTATTGTAGGTACCCCTGTTTATGCAGGCAGAGTACCCAACGTTTTACTGAAATATTTAAATTCTGTAAAATCCAATAGGTCATTGGCCATAGCTGTAGTTGTTTATGGAAACAGGAATTATGATGATGCGTTGATTGAACTGAAGGATATACTGGATACAAATGGCTTCAATGTTGCAGCAGCAGGTGCATTTATAGGAGAACACTCTTTCTCTGATATTTTAGCAAAAGGAAGACCGGATGATTTAGATTATAATGTAGTAAAAGAATTTGCAAATAAAATTTATTTTAAGTTGTCATCAGGCTTAAGTACAGTAAAAGTTCCCGGACATATTCCTTACAGACCTTATTACAAGCCTAAGGACAAAGACGGAAATCCTGTTGATATTCGGAAAATTAAGCCAAAAACAAATAAATATTGTACTGATTGCAAAACATGTGTTGAAGTCTGCCCTGTAGCTTCTATTAATTATAATGATCCGTCACAATTGGACGGCATTTGTATTAAGTGTGGTGCTTGTATAAAAAAATGCCCTGTTAATGCCAAGTATTTTGATAATGAGAACTATCTAAGGCATAAGCATGAATTGGAAGTTGAGTTTGCAGAAAGAAGAAACCCGGAATTATTCTTGTAAATTATACGAATATGCAATTTTATGTTTTATGAAAAGTATGGACTTATATGAGAAAATTTACCCTTGTGGCTATTCAGATAGATTTAGAGGATTCTCTAAAACAGCATATCCCGGAACTTCATTTTTATCGCCGTTCTTCGATGGTGAAATCCTTGATTTTCACATAAATAATATTTGATATTTAAATTATGTAATTTTTTTGATAATATATATAATATATTGTTTTAATAAATTGAGATTGGAGAGAGTTATATGAAAGAAATTGTAATTGATTTTCACGTTCATCTGTCTGAATATGAGTCTATGACTCCCGATATTTTTAATTTTTATTCGGCGTTTTATCCTACAAAAGAAGCATATATGGATTTTGCGAAAAAATATAGTGATCCTAATATGTTTATAGAGTTGATGGATAAAAGCGGAGTGGATTATTCTGTTATTTTAGCAGAAATGGCACCTTTAACATCTGGCTATGTCTATAATGAGCAAGTTGAAAAATTTTGCAAGGGAAATCCCAGACTGATACCTTTTTGCACATTAAATCCTTATATACACGCTAATATGGGGGAAAAATTAGAGGACTTATACTTGAACCACGGTTTCAAGGGAGTCAAACTTTATCCTTCATATAATTATTTCTATCCTAATGACAGATCTATATATCCTTTATATGCTGCTGCTGAAAGACTTGGCATACCTGTGCTGCTCCATACCGGAACTTCTATTTTTTCAGGTAGCCGATTAAAATACAGCAATCCGATTTATCTTGACGATGTGGCAGTAGATTTTCCAAACTTGAAAATAATTATGGCACATGGTGGAAGAGGACCATGGTATGATGAAGCTTTAACTTTGATTCGCCTTCATAAGAATGTCAATATTGATATTACAGGATTACCTCCTAAAAAGCTTTTGGAATATTTCCCCATCATGGAGCGATTTGCTCATAAATTTGTATTTGGTACAGATTGGCCTTCTGTTTCGGCTAAAAAGAATATTGACTCAATACATAAGCTGAATATTTCTCAAGATGCAATTTCAAAAATACTTGGAGGAAATGCTAAAGAGCTGTTGGGATTGTAAGACACAAGGGAAGACGGCGGGAAGACACGGTGGACGTTTCATTTTTTAGCCTTTGATATAACCTGATTACAGACATTGCAATTAATTTGAAAAGCAACCAGGAATAATGATTCCTGTTAATTGTAAAAGAAAATCAGATAAATTTTAAAGTGGGCAGTACTATCTTTGGTTTATTATATAGTGCAAAATTATTTAGCATTGTGCCAAATAATTTTGCGTTATTGTCTTATGAGAGTTTTTATTTTTTTGAAAACGTTGTAAGGATAAATATACATATATTTATCTTTTTTTTTAGAATAACATTGAAATATGAATGTTTTGTATATTTTGAATTATAAAATATAATTAAATGGCATTAAATTTGCTTATAGATTATGGTAATAGTATTTTTTGCAAGATAAAGTTATTATTAATGAATTAATTTCAAAAATTATTTGGAGGTAAATTAATGAAAATGAAAGTAAAACCTTTAGTATTTTGGCCAACATTTATATTAATGATTGTGGCTGTAATTTTATCCTTATTTAATCTTGAGCAATTCTCTACGGTTCTTTCAAATGTAACATTAAGTGCCATGAAGGTTTTTGGATCAGGATTTGAATTACTTACTACTATAATGCTGCTTGTCAGCATTGCTGTTTGTTTCATGCCTTTAGGAAGAGTTAAAATAGGAGGAAGCAAGGCGAAACCGGAATATAACTTATTTAATTATTTTACAATGTGTCTTGCAATGACTGTAGCATCAGGACTTATGTTCTGGGGAGCATTAGAGCCAATATATCATGTAACTCAGCCGCCGGCATCCTATCATATTGTACCGGGTTCACCGGAATCTGCTATATTTGCTTTATCGTCAATATTTATGCATTGGACGTTAACACCATATGCAATTTATGGTGTTCCCACTGTTATGTTTGCATTTGCTTACTATAATATGAAAAAATCATTTACCGTTTCTTCTATGCTTTCTCCATTAATGAGTGATGAAAAGGTAAATGGAACTACTGGTAAAATAGTTGATTCAATAATATTGTTTGCAATGGTATTAGGTGTTTCAACAACATTGGGAGAAGGATCATTTATGGTTTCAGGCGGTGTAAGTGCCATAACAGGCATTGAAACCAATAAGGTTTTATATTTCTTCGTATGCTTCGGTATAGTTGCTTCATTTGTCATCTCTGCTATAAAAGGTATATCAGATGGTTTGAAAAACCTGGCGAAATATAATTTCTATATGTTCTTATTTTTCTTAGTGTGGATATTTATATTCGGCTCTCCGTTGTTCTCTATTAATTTAAGTGTTGAAGCATTCGGGAACTTCCTGGATAATTTCTTCTCAAAATCTCTTTTTACAGGTGCTGCTGCCCAAGATGACTGGCCTGTGTGGTGGACAATATGGAACTATGCTATTTGGATGGCTTGGGCACCGGTTACCGCAGTTTTCTTAGGTCGTATATCATATGGTTATAATGTTAGAACTATTGTAGGCGTGAATGTTTTTTTATCTGCAGTATTCAGCATAATATGGTTTACTGTCTTTGGTGGAACTTCTATTCATATGCAGATGTTTGAAGGTATAAATTTGGGTGAAATTTTAGCAACTAAAGGAAATGAAATGGTGACATATGCTTTCTTAGGCGAACTTCCCATACCTAAAATTATTATTCCTGTATTTGTTGCCACGGTATTTATTACTTATGTGGCAGGAGCAGATGGGATGTGCGCAACTTTAGCAGGATTGTGCACTAATGGAATTTCACCGGATAATCCTGAATCAGGTCCAATGCTGAAAATAGTTTGGGGTATTCTGCTTGGCGGTGTTGCCTGGATTACTATGTCTTTTGCAGGCCTTGACGGGTTAAAGTCTCTTTCTGATCTTGGTGCCATAACTACTCTGATTTTTTTAACTCCGGTTACATGGGCGCTGGTTAAGGTTGCCATGAATCCATATAAATATGATACATTCAAAGAAGATTATGATGAATATGGACAACCAAAAAGAGAGAAGGTCAATTTGCTTCCGGAGTCTAAGGCTGAAGATGTCAGCAAATAACAAATATTATAAATATTATTAGTAGGGAGTTGAAATCGTATTTACAAAAAACGCATTGTGAATAGTACTGATTATGCGTTTTTTATTTCAAAATACTGATTTTATGAAAGATTTAATTATTTTATGTTAATAAAGGAAGGAAGACTTGCTGATCAGCAGGTTTGTAGGAATGAAAGTGAAAAAGATTATATTAGGTAGGAAAGTAAGCATTAAAGATGTTGTAAATGTTTCAAGATATAATTATTCTATTGAATTTTCAGAAGAATATATTAACAGAGTAAATAAATGCAGAAGATATGTAGATAAATTCAGCAGGGACGGTCAGGCTATTTACGGCATTACTACTGGCCTTGGAGATAATTGTGATAAATTCATAAATGAAGAGGATAGAGAAATTATCCAAAGAAATACTATATTGTCTCATACATGTTCTGTTGGAGAACCCTTAGAAAAAGAATGTGTCAGAGCAATGATGTTTGTAATGTTAGTTCATTTTGGAACAGGACATACAGGAATTAGGCTTGAGACTTTAGAACGTATAAAGATTTTATTAAATAATGACATAACTCCATTTGTACCTAAGCACGGCTCAGTAGGATATTTGTGCTTAGAAGCCCACATAGGAGAAGTAATAATTGGAGAAGGAAAAGTCTATTACAAGGATGAACTTTTATTAACTAAAGAAGTGTACAAAAAATTAAATTTAAAACCGATTGTTTTATCTTCCAAAGAAGGCTTAACAATTGTTTCAGGGACAACATCAGTTACAGCACTTACAGCATTGGCTGTATATGATTCAATAACTATTGCAAAAACCGGTGACATATCAGGTTCCTTATCACTGGAAGTCCTTAAAGGAACACTTATGGCAATGGATGATAGACTGATGCAGGTCAGGCCACATGAAGATCAAAGGTATACTGCGGATAATATTAGAAATATTTTATCCGGCAGCCAGATAATCGAAAAATATAAAGGGTGCAGGGTGCAGGATGCGCTGTCTATTAGATGTATGCCGCAGCTCCACGGTGCAGCAAAAAAGTTAATTAAGGACAGCATGAAAACAGTAGAGATTGAACTTAATTCTTCAGTTGATAATCCATTGATATTTGATGGTGAAAACGATGATGGAACAGCTGTTATGGGATGTAATGCTGATGGTTCATATGTAGGTATGGCGGCAGATACTATGGCTATAGCAGTGACTAATCTAGCAAAAATGTCTGAGAGAAGGATAGATAGATTAATAAACAGGCACGTAAGTGGTTTGCCTGCATTTTTAAATAAAGATGCAGGATTAAATAATGGGTTGATGATAGTTCAGTATGCAGCTGCGGGGATTTTAGGTGAAATGAGAATTGCGGCACACCCGGCTACAATAGATAATGTTCCTACATGCGCTGATCAGGAGGATTATGTCAGTATGGGGTATAATGCGGCTCTGAAAGCTTATGAATGTGTTAAGTTGTCTAAGTATATTTTTGCAATTGAATTAATCTGCGGAACTCAGGCATTAGATTTTTATGATGGGTTAAAACCGTCGCCTGCTACTAAAAGGGTATATGATACCATAAGAAAAGTTGTTTTTCCCATAATAAATGATATTAATTTACATCCTTGTATAGAGAATGTTGCTGAACTTGTTAAAAATCAAAAGATTATTGAATGTGTAGAAAATGTTGTGGGTAAATTGATTTTTTAGGTCAGAGGAGAAAGTAAAATGGATAAAGTGACTATTAAAAATGTAAAAAATATCAAAACAGTGGTTATTACGGATTGCTTATTGTCGTTGGAAGAATTTATTGCAGTAGCTAAATATAAGGCGACAATTTCCTATAGTGAAGAATTTATCAGGAATGTAGCTAAAAGCAGAAATATTATAGACAGGTTTTTAAATGAAGAAAGAATAATATACGGTGTAACTACAGGTTTCGGAGAAAATGTTCGATATACTATTTCTACAAAAGATGCTGCTCAATTGCAAAAAAATATTGTAAGGTCTCATGCATGTGCTGTAGGAGAGCCTTTAAATGAAGAACAAATAAGGGCAATACTTCTTATGATGATTTTAAATACAGGAAAGGGTCATTCAGGTATTTCACTAAATACTTTAGAGTTAATAAAGAATTTTTTAAATAATAATATTATTCCTTTTGCTCCCGGCGAGGGTTCTGTAGGATATCTTGGGGTAGAAGCTCATATAGCGCTGACATTTATGGGGGAAGGGTATATTTTAAAAAATCATAAAAAGGTTCCGGCCCCAGAAGTGTTAAAAGAATATAATTTGAAACCTGTGGAATTTGGGTGCAAAGAAGGTCTTTCTTTACTTAATGGTTCTATGACTGTTACTGCTTTAGCGTTATTAGCTTTATATGAAATGATTGTTGCAATGAAAAACATCGAAGTTTCTGGTGCATTAGTATATGAAGCGCTGAGAGCAACTGTAAAAGCTCTTGATCCAAGAATACATAATGCTAAAAAACATGACGAACAAATCACATCAGCAGAAAATATTCTCAAAATGTTAAAAGATAGTGAGATCAGCGAAAAATACATGGATGATAAGGTTCAGGACGCGTATGTTTTGAGAGCAATGCCTCAAATTTGCGGATCATGTAAAAAGTTAATTAAGGAAGCCTATGAAGTAATTATGGATGAAATGTATTCATCCAGTGATAATCCGGAAATATTCAGCGAAAATAATATAGATGAAGCATTAATGTGTGGTAACTTTGATGGTTCATATGTGGGTTCCCATGCGGATATGTTATGTATGGCTGCATCAATTATAGGAAACTTGGTTGAACGTAGTACAGACAGGATGGTGAATAGAAATTTAAATGGGGGATTGCCGGCATTTTTAGTGACAGAGCCGGGTTTAAATAATGGATTCATGATTCCCCAATATACGTCGGCAGGATTACTGGGAGAAATAAAAGTACTTTCTCATCCGTCAACTGTAGATAGTATATCAACCTGTGCTAATCAGGAAGATCCTGTTTCCATGGGATATTTTGCAGCCAAGAAGGCTTTAATTGCTTCTAAAAAACTTCAATATATGGTATCTATAGAAATCATGGTAAGTTTGCAGGCAATTGATTTATTGAAACCTTTAAAACAATCGCCTGTAACAAAAAAGGTTCATGATTTTCTAAGAGAAAGTGTACCTATGTTAGATGAAGACAGATATATTTATCCGGATATTGAATATATTTTGAAACAAATTCAAGAAATGACAATCGTTGAAATAGTTGAAAATGAAATAGGAGAGTTGAAGTTCTAAGAAAGACGCGGGGACGTTTCATCTGTCTTTTTTGACATAAGACTGAAAAGACAAACAGGGGGGTAACTGATATGTTAGGATTTTCTCATTTTAACCTGCATTTAGGGGTGCAGTAATTAGAAAGTTAAAAAAGAAGGGAAGGTGCGCAATGTGCCTTCCTTTAATTTTGGTAATTTATAAATACAGGTATGAAATTTATCAATAGATGCAGGCAAAGGTATAAAAGAATTTCATTAGATTTTTTAACAAGAATAAAATATACTGAAAGCATGCAAAGTTTGGACAAGAATGATGATTGTTTTAAAAATATAAAATGGAAGGTTATAAATTATATAAGAAAGTTATTTGTTTTAATACAAAGATTTTTGTTTTTATAATTAATCTTTTGAAAATGGAGGTATTCATTGAGAAAGCACATTTCTAAAATTTTGCTTATTATATTGGCGGCAGGAGCGGCGATGATATATTTCTTCAATCCTGCTGTTAATTCTTTTGTCAACTCAGTATTTGACATGTTTGCTTCGGGAGATTTTGCCGTTGTACGGGATTTTATATCGAAGTATGGTACTTATGCCATGATTGTTTCGGCATGCCTCATGATTTTTCAGTCAATAATTGCTCCTTTGCCGGCTTTTCTCATAACCTTCGCAAATGCCAATTTGTTTGGCTGGTGGCAGGGAGCTATATTGTCATGGAGCAGTGCTATGGCGGGATCTGCTCTATGTTTTTATATTGCAAGAATCCTTGGGAGAGATATTACGGAAAAGCTTACAAGCAAGGCGGGTTTGGGTCAGATAGATGAGTTTTTTGAAAAGTATGGCAAGCATTCGATTATTATAGCAAGACTGCTGCCGTTTATATCTTTTGATATTGTCAGTTATGCAGCAGGGTTGACCTCCATGAAATTCTGGCCTTTTTTTATAGCTACAGGTATAGGGCAGCTTCCCGCCACCATTATATATTCCTATGTTGGCGGAATGCTTACAGGTGGAGCCAAGCTGTTTGTAGCGGCACTGATGATATTATTTGCATTATCGGTTTTAGTTATTTTGCTCAGGCAGATATATTTTTCAAAGAAGAAGAAAAGTTAAGATACAAAACATAAAAGTTTATGTTGACGGTCTTTACAAAATATGAGAAAAAGTATGAAACAGGTGGAATGGATATGACTTTAAGACCAAAAGCTGTTATACTGTTTACACGAGTGCCATTGCCAGGGAAGACAAAGACTCGTCTATATCCTTTTTTAACAGAAGAACAATGTGCAGCTTTGCACGAAGCATTTATAAAAGATGTCTATAACGAGATAAAGAATTTTGACGGGGATATTTTCCTCAGCTATACACCTAAAAATAAGGCCGGCATATTAAAAAACATGGTGAATGATACTGCCTGCTTTGTGCCTCAGAAAGGTGATAACCTGGGAGAAAGAATGAATTTTGCAATAAACTCTGTTTTGGAAAAATACCAGGCATGCGTCCTTATTGGAAGTGATGTCCCTTTAATCAGCATTGGTGACATTAATGAAGCATTTAATATTTTAGGTTCAAAAGATGTGGTTATTTCTCCTACACTGGATGGGGGATATTATTTAATAGGGATGAAAAGCCCCTGTGATTCCATTTTTAATATTTCATACGGAACGGACACGGTATTTGCACGTACAGAGGATGTTGTTAAACAGTCGGGAAAGAGCTATGGAGTTGGAAGGACTCTTTTTGACATAGATGAAAAAGATGATTTGTTAAAGCTTGTAGATTACCTTCAGTGTGATTTACAACATGGACTTTCTCATACAAGAAAAGCCCTGAAAGACATGGAGATATATAAGGCTTAATGGAGATTATATGATAAAAGTCAGCGATGTACTAAAATCAGATAAATTTTGTAAATTTTTAAAAATTAAACGTATGAATAACATGGAGTTTACACCTTTAGGTCAGGGAGAATATAATGCAAACTATTTGTTTTTACATCCTGAAACCAGAGAAAGGCTTGTTTTAAGAATAAATACAGGAAGCCAGATGAACTTGAAAAATCAGATAAGCTATGAATATGATGCTTTAAAGCTCCTTGAGAAAACTAAAAGGACTCCTAAGGCATTATTTGTGGATGACAGTAAGACAGCTATTCCCTATGGATTTTTAGCTATGGAGTATCTTCCAGGGCGTCCTCTTGTTTATAAAACTGATATGGCTGCGGCGGCGCAATGTCTTGCGGATATACACAACTATGAAATTTTTAATGCCCACCACCTTATTTCACCAGAATTTCCTCTGAAAGCAATTTTTGACGAATGTGAGAAAATGTTTCAGGTATATATTGATTCAGGTATGGGGTCAAAGGATGTGAAAAATCTGATAATGGATTTGCTTAAAACAGGTAAGAGGCTGACAGATATGCCGGCTAATAGAGAAAAGCGGTGTATAATTAACACCGAGCTTAATTCCGGAAACTTCCTTATTAATAGTATTAATGGCGACAGGAAACGTGATTATGTTATTGACTGGGAGAAACCTTTATTTGCATATGCATCCCAGGATTTAGGTCACTTTCTTGCTTCTACCACAACATTCTGGAAAACAGACAGCATTTTGAGACCGGAGGACATAGATTTATTTTTAGAATGCTACAGCAGATATTCTAACAGATACGGAGATTTTGAATTCTTAAAAGGCTGTGTTTCTCCATACATTGTAATGACCTGTCTAAGGGGCATAACCTGGTGTTCCATGGCGTGGGTTGAATACAATCGCCCGGGCAGAAAACTGAAAAATGAAGATACTCGTGAAAAAATCAATCATTATATGGATGTAAAGTTCCTTGAGTTTATAAGGGATGAATATGTGAGAGGCTGCTAATGCTTATTTCTATAATAATTCCCGTATATAACGAGGAGAAAAATATACGTGATTTTATGGAATCGCTGAAAGGAATTCAGGGCGATCACGAAGTGATATTTGTGGATGGGGGAAGTACTGATAATACTTTTAATATTGTTAAAGAAGAATTTTTTATAGTTAAATCTCTTAAAAGCGGGCGAGGCTGTCAGATGAACTATGGTTCAACCTTTGCAAAAGGAGAGGTTCTGATGTTTTTACACAGCGACAGTAAAGTTCCCGTGGATCTGCTTAAATCTGTGGAGGATGCCTTGAAAAAAGGCAAGGCAGGATGCTTCAGAATAAGGTTTGACAGCAAAAGTATTTTAATGAAAATTTGCGCTTTCATGTCAAACACCAGAGTAAAAATAAGGAACATTGCCTTTGGCGACCAGGGAATATTTATTACAAAAAAATATTTTGCTGAAATAGGTAGTTATCCTGAAATAAGCATAATGGAAGATTATCAGCTTTCTATGAACATAAAAAAGGACGAAAGTAAAATAATTCTTGCTGACGCTGAAATACTTACTTTGGAAAGACGTTTTTTAAAGCATGGCCGGTTAAAAACTATGGTTGTGATGCAGGTTCTCCAACATATGTACAGGCGTGGAGAGAGTGTGGAAAGGATAGAAGAAATATACAATGGCTGAAAATAACAATGGAAAGTGTATAGGCTGCGGAAGATGCACGAAAGTGTGCAAATTCCTAAATAAATACAACATAAATTCAGATGATTACAAGCATATGCCTGAACTTGCCTACAGCTGCTATCTTTGTAACGAGTGTGTCAGAGTATGCCCTGTGGGTATAAATGGAAGAAAAATTTCCTGGGAAATGAGGAACAATTTTATAGAAGGCGGCGGACGTTTAAAGGGGGCAGGATACAAACTTCTTCTTTGGGAGAAGGAAGATTATTTATTTAAAAATTATAAGAATGCTTCATATAAGTCAGTTTTATTTACCGGGTGTAATTTCCCTGCATACTTTCCTAAAACCACACAGATTATTGTATCAAGACTTATGAATGAAGAAGGAATTGGTACGATAACAGATTGCTGCGGAAAGCCTGTCAGTGAGCTGGGAATGGTGGATAGGGGAAGAAAAATAATAGAGAATTTAGAAAAAAGACTCCATGATTATGGTGTAGAGGAAATTATAACATTATGCCCTAACTGTTATTATTATTTAAAGGATAGATTAGATGTCATGGTTGTAATGATTTATGAAAAATTGAAAGATTTAAAAATGAAAATATCTCCTGTGGATAAGGACATAGATGTATTTATCCCATGTCCGGATAAAATTGATCAGCAAATATTTAAAGAAATAGAAGGGTACGCGGTAAGAGGCAAAATGAAAAAAATTGGAGGAATTCAATGCTGCGGTGCCGGAGGAAGTGCTTCTTTTAAAGAACCGTTAATTACTAAAAGCCTCCTTGAAGATTTTTCAAAAGTCCATAAAGAAAAAATATATACATATTGCGCTACTTGTTCAGGCATGATTGCAAAAAGCGGAACGGAAACAGAGCATATATTATGTAGATTATTTGATTCTAAGGAAAAACCTGCTGTAGGGCTAAGTTCTCTTATGAACATGGCTGCCTGTAAAAATAAAAAGATTAGATAGAAGATTTTAATGGGAGTCTTATGAAAAACAGGAAAATAATTATTGACTGCGACAATACATTTGGTGTTGCGGGTTGTGATATTGATGACGGACTTGCAATTATATATACACTGGGAAATACAGGATGGGATTTATTGGGCATAACCGCAACATTCGGGAATAATTCGGCGGATGTAGTATACCCCAACACTTTAGAGTTTGTAAAAAACATAGGGATGCCGCATATTCCTGTTTTCAGGGGAGGTACTAAGGACGGTGTGGCTAACACGGCTGCAATGTTTCTCGTAAAAATGGTGAATTTATATCCGGGAGAAGTATCTGTTTTAGCCACAGGCTCGCTTACCAACCTGCATTGTGCATGGAAGCTGGATAATGAATTTTATGAAAAGGTTATGGAAATCTCACTGATGGGAGGAATTACAAAACCTCTTGAAATAAACGGAAGAACATTGAATGAACTGAATTTTTCATGTGATTATCAGGCTGCATACAATGTGCTTACCTTGGGAAAATCCATAAAGATAGCTACAGGTAATAATTGTATGGATGCTTTGTTTAAAAAGAAGGATTTTGATGATAAATTGGATAAAAGTGATAATGAATTTATCAGATGGTTTCATGACAGCTCGGAATACTGGTTCGAGAGAGAAAAAAATGAGTTTGGTCATGAGGGAATTTACAAATGGGATGTTTATGCCGCTGCCATGCTTATAAATCCTCATTTGTTCCGTGATTGTCCCACTGATATTTCTCCGGATATGGAATCCTTGAAAAGCGGATGCCTCATGGGAAAAGGAAAAAAAATAAAAATAAATCTTCCACATATTATAAATGATGCGGAATACGAAAATCATGTGTATGAAATGTATGATAGATTTTCGAAAAACTAAAAATGAAAGGAAAAAAGATGAAAAGAAAAAAGATAGGTTTTATGCTATGCATTGTTTTGTGTGTCATGATGGTTGTATCTGTTTCCTGCTCAAATAATTCAGATCCGCAGCAAAATAACGATGCTCCCGTAGAGGAAACATATTTGTCAGAGATGAATTTTGACAAAATAGAAGAAAAAGCAAAAGGTACCAAGGTTACCTTTTATGGCTGGGGTGGTGATGAGTATAGAAATAACTGGCTCAACACCGATATGGCAAATGCACTTAAAGAGAAATATGATATAACACTGGAAGTTGTTCCAATGGACATAGACCAGATATTAAATAAGCTTTCGGGAGAAAAACAGGCGGGTAGTACATCAGGAAGTATTGACGTCATATGGATTAATGGAGAAAACTTTTTTACTGCAAAAGAAAATTCGCTTTTATATGGCCCGTTTTTAGACAAGCTGCCCTCTTATGAAAAATATATAGACACTGAAGATCCTGAAACAAACTTTGATTTCGGCTATCCTGTAGAAGGTTATGAGGCTCCCTATGGGAAGGCCCAGATTGTTTTTATGGGTGATAGTGCAAAGACTTCCGAAACTCCTGCTGGTGCGGAGGAATTTTTGGAATATGTTAAAAAGTATAAAGGAAAAGTTACATATCCGGCTCTTCCTGATTTTACAGGTTCAGCGTTTGTCAGAAATGTAATATACGAAATTTGCGGATATGAACAGTTTATGGATATGGAGGCGGATAAGGAAACTGTGAGAAAAGAAGTAATGCCCGCCATGGAATATTTAAAATCCTTAAATCCATACCTGTGGAATGAGGGAAAAACATTCCCTGCCTCATCAACAGAACAGGAGAATATGTTTTCTGATGGGGAATTGTATTTTAATTTAAGCTACAGTCCCTATTCAGTGGCAACCAGAATTGAAGATGGTGTTTATCCTGATACTGTCAGGACTTATTTATTTGATAAAGGAACTATAGGAAATACAAGCTACATGGGCATTGCATATAATTCTCCGAACAAAGAGGGAGCAATGGTGGTAATTGATTACCTCATGTCAGCCGAAGGTCAGGCAGGTCAGTTTGACAAGCTTAAGGCACTGCCTGTTGTAGACAACAATAAGCTGTCGCCCGAAGAAAAAGAAATGTTTGAAAAAATTGATACCGGTAAGGGTACGCTGACTCAGGAAGAGCTGTTAAGCAAGAGATTGCCTGAGATGCCTGCAAATTTAGTACCGATTATAGAAGAAATATGGCTTGAAGAAGTAGTGGGGAAATAAAAAATGAAGAAGGTGAAGATGATAAAAAAGGCAGTTCCGTATATTTTGCTTGCGCCGTTCATAGTTTTATTGCTGATTCTTTTACTTGCAGCGGCAAATTCGCTTATGCAGGGATTGGGATATATGCCGGCTTTGGGACTAAATAAAATAAGCCTTGATTACTATAAGGAAGTTTTTTTAAATCCTGAATTTTCATCTTCACTTTTGCTCAGCCTGTATATATCTCTTGTATCAACTATATTTTCTGTGGTAATCGGAGTTTTAATATGTGCATCACTGATAAAAACAAATAAGGCCGAAAAATTTTACAGAAGTGTGCTCAGGATTCCAATACTAACTCCACACATAGTGGTAGCTTTGTTTGTTATTATTATTTTTTCCCAAAGCGGAATTTTGTCAAGGATTTGTTACCAGTTGAACATTATAAATGAAATAAATGAATTTCCCAACATAATATATAATCGGAAAGGAATTGGAATTATATTGGGATATATATGGAAGGAAGCTCCTTTTGTAGCTTATTTTGTTTTAAGTTTTATGGAAAGCATAAGCGTCAGTCACGAAGAGGCTGCGGTTAATCTTGGAGCTTCCCCAATGAGGTCGTTTTTCTCTGTTACACTGCCATTATCCATGCCTGCCATACTTAATGCCGCATTTATTATTATGATATTTTCCTTTGGGGCATATGAGCTTCCGTTTTTGCTGGGAGTAACAAAGCCAAAGGTTTTGCCTGTACAGGCATATGTTGAATACAGTCATCCGGATTTAAGGCACAGGCCTTATGCAATGGCGGAAAACGGAGTTATGATTTTAGTGTCCTTGGCTATGGCGGCATTATATTTTTATTTATGGCAGAAAAAAGTGAAGGGTATAAGGAAGAACTATGACAAATAAAAATAGCATATTCAAGCTGGTTATGGCACTTGCTGCTGCCTGCATTTTGATACCTGTTATTTTAATGGCTGTATGTGCTTTTACATCACGGTGGCAGTGGCCGGATTTGCTGGGTGAATCTTTTTCCTTGAGAGGTTTTGAGGAAGTTTTTATAAATAACGTTCAAAGCTTCAGAATTCTCATATCCAGCGTGTTTATTTCAATGGCTGCAGCTTTATTTGCTACAATTATAGGATATATGTCAGCCCAGGCATTTTCGATGTATGATTTTCCTCTTAAAAAATGGCTGCATTTTGGAAGCATGCTCCCTATAATCATTCCTTCAAGCGTGTTTGCCATGGGGATACATGTTTATTTTATAAAATGGGGAATAAACGACAGTATAACAGGTATCCTTATAGGACATGTATTATATTGCCTGCCCTATACAGTTAATATTTTAGGAGACAGCAGAGAAGCTCTGGGAAATAAATATGAACAGCAGGCGATGATGCTTGGCTGCAATAGTTTTATGGCATTTTTCCACATAACATTACCTCTTATGATCCCTTCGGTTATTTCGGCTTTTTCCATGGCATATATAATTTCATTCAGCCAGTATTTCATAACCATGCTTTTAGGAGGGGGAGTAGTTAAAACCTATGCTGTTTTTGTATTTCCTCTCATATCTGCGGGAGACAGGACCATAGCAGGAGCATATACATTGGTGTTTTTACTTTCAAGTTTGCTTATTTTTATATTATTCGAAGGTGTAATAAAGTTTATTGTCAAAAAAATAGTAAGTGCGGAGACATAAGTATGAAGTTAAAAGTTGAAAATATGAAAGTGGTTTTTTCTAAAAAGGATGTGATTAATGATATAAACTTTTCTGTAGAAGAAGAAGAATTTGTGTCCGTACTTGGAGCGTCAGGATGTGGGAAAAGCACATTTTTGAAGGCAATAGCAGGAATACTGCATTTAGAAAAAGGAAATATATTTGTAGACGGGAAAAGAATTGACAATGTTCCTGCACACAAAAGAAATATAGTCCTTGTTTTTCAGGATATAAGGCTTTTCCCTCATATGACTGTGGCAGAAAATATTGGATTTGCGCTTAAAATTAAAAAAGTTCCCGGTGAAGTTCGGAATGCAAAGGTAAAGTCTTTATTGCAGCAAATAAAAATGGATGGGCTGGAAAACAGGAAAATAAACCAGTTATCCGGCGGACAGCAGCAAAGGGTCGCCCTGGCAAGAGCATTAGCTGCAGAGCCTGAGATTTTAATGCTGGACGAGCCCTTTTCAAGCCTTGATGAAAATTTGCGCTTTGATATGCGCCTTTTGCTTTTAGATATTCATAAGAAGTACCATATGACTACCATAATGGTTACCCATAACAAGGATGAGGCATTGAGCATGTC
>ENA-UOOI01002372-UOOI01002372.1-fermentation-metagenome-genome-assembly--contig:-NODE-2372-length-16548-cov-4.383375_pt1 | contig 16548 bp, 15 predicted proteins | sample MGYA00245779_ERZ724027 | MGnify/ENA primary metagenome ERZ724027 (study PRJEB28704, sample SAMN03018318) | fermentation metagenome | biome: anthropogenic terrestrial biome; feature: soil; material...
GGCCAGCTGCCTGCACCCTTCGTCGTCGCTTGCCGCTCCCGTGAACATCTTCGCCTCGCCCTTGCTCGGGAAAAACACATCGGCGCGCTCCAGGGCGGGGGCGCACAGGCTGCGGATCTGGGCCGCATTGAGCACCTCGGGCCGGATATTGGGGTCGAAGCTGACCTTCGTCCCGGGCGAAAGGCATTTCAGAAGTACATAAACGGCCTCCTTGCACCGGTCGTTCACGGAGATGTTCACGCCGGTGACATGCACCCACTTCACGTTCTTGAAAAGCTCGGGGCGAATGGAATCCCGGTCGATCATCCCCGCCGCTGCAAACCTCCAATGGTAAATAAAGCGCCGGCTCCCGTCGCCGGCATAGGAGACAAAGGCGGTTCCCGTCGTCGCGCCCTTCCGGATCCCGATCAGAGAAGTGTCAACCCCGTCCGCATCCAGCCTGCTCAGCAGGCAGCGCCCGAAGTCGTCCTCGCCCACGGTTCCGATCACGCCGCACCGATTGCCCATCCTGGCCGCCACGTCGATAAAAATGCCGACGTCACCGCTCGGATAGGGCCCGACAAAATCGGCCGCCTCTGTAAACGGCCGGTCGACTTCCTTGCGCATGATCTCAACGAGCAGGCCGCCGATGGTGATAATATCCAGTGCCAATTTTCACACCTCAAACCTTTTCACAACTTGCGTAGACGAGCTTCAGATCCTGCTCTTTTCGATTGGAAACGACATGCGCCTGACTGCGGGGAATCAGGACGAACTCCCCCGCCTTCGCCACCGCTGTTTTTCCCAGGCCGGGGAATTCAATCGTGGCCTCTCCCTCGGCAATATAAAAGACTTCGTCTATATCCACATGCCCTGCGTCGTAGCCCGCTTTCCGGCCGGCCGGAACGGTCAGTACGCCGCATTTGATCTGATCCGTTTGAAAGACATCGCAGTAGGCGCCGGCACCGAACGGCACCCGGTTTTTCTCCCTGGGCGCCCGTGCAACGGCCGATTGATTTTCCATGGGTTTACCACTCCTCACAACATGAAAGGATTACTTCGCTTTCGGATATTCGTTGCAAAGCAGATACGCCGGCGGTTCGTCCTCCTCGATGCGGGGGAAGCGGCCCAGATCTTCCAGGAAGCAGTTGTCCTCCTGGTCGTCGTTCGTCTTGCTGATCTCCGCGGCAAGCACCTTGCCCCCCTTGGCCCACATCTTGTGGAACTGCCTGGTAAAGATCGTGAGGCTTTCGCCCGGCTTCAGCGCAATTTCACAGCCCGCCGGCATGGTGAAGTTTCTGCCGTCGACGGCGACGTGGACGGCCGTGTCCGCCAGCTTGTCGTCGTCCGTCGAATTGTAAAGTTTGATGACCAGCGTTCCGCCGCCGCGGTTGATGATGTCTTCCACCTTGTTCCAATGATAGTGGAACGGCTCTCTCTGTCCGTCGTTCATGACCAGCATCTTTTCCGCGAAGACCTTCACGTTGTCTTTTTTATGCACGTTGCCGTTCCGCACCGTAAACAAAACCAGGCCCCAGTTTTTGAAATCGCCCATGCTCCAGTCGGTGATGTCCCAACCGAGCATATTTTCACGGATTTCATCGTATTCGTGGCTTTTCCCGGCCCATTCCGCCGGGGTCCAGAAGGCGAACGGCGGAAGATGGTAGCCCATCTTCGAAGCGAAATCCATGGAATCCTTGATGATGCCGTTGATTTCCGAACGTTTCATTGCCCAGTCCTCCATTTTAGCAATTCCGATTTTTACTTCACATTTTGTTTCTTGAAGAAATCGATGTAAACCGCGATCATGATGACGATTCCTTTGACGATGTACTGCCACGACGAGCTGATCCCGACGAGGTTCATCCCGTTATTCAGGACGCCGATGATCAGAACGCCCATGATGGTGCCGGAGATCTTGCCGGAGCCGCCCGCCATGCTGGTCCCGCCGAGAACGACGGCGGCGATCGCATCCATTTCATCGCCCTCGCCCGCGGTCGGCTGACCGGAAAACAGGCGCGAGGCGAGCACGATCCCGGCAAAGGAAGCCATCACGCTGCTGAAGACATAAACAAAAAAGGTGACCCGTTTCGTGTTGATGCCCGAGAACTTCGCCGCCTGGAGATTTCCGCCCACCGCGTAGATATGCCGCCCCAGTTGGGTCCGGTTCAGAATCAGGGCCGTCACCGCGACGATGACGACGACATAGATCACCTGGATGGGGATTGCTCCGACATAGGCGGTCCCGATCGAATTGAAAAACGCATCATCCACCGAGATCGTTTTGGAATCCGTATAGACCCTGGCGATCCCGCGGCCGATATTCATCGTCGCCAGCGTCACGATGAAGGCGGGGATCGTGCTTGTCGAAACCACCAGCCCGTCGAAAACGCCGATCGCAATGCCGGCCAGCATGGAGAGAATGACCGCAAGGAAAGACGGCATGCCGAGAAAACTGATAAATCCCGCGCACAGGCAGCCCGACACCGCTATGATGGAGCCGACCGAAAGATCGATCCCGCCCAGGATAATGACCAGGGTCATGCCGCACGCCAGATACATGTTGTTGGACATCTGCCGCAAAATATTGAAGAAGTTGTTCCACGTGAGAAAGGATCTTGTCGTCGCCGACAAGAGGATGCATAAGGCAAAAAAGCCGATGATAAGGCCCAGATTTTCTTTCAGATTGGCTTGCAGTCCCGCAAGCCCGGATCTTTTGGGCTGTAGTGCGGTTTGTTTTTCATCCATTCAATTTCAGCCTCCATTTCCACCCTGAATTTACATTTCCGTGGTCGCCATCGCCATGATCTTCTCCTGCGTCGCATCCGCGGAGTCGAGCTCGCCGACCGAATATCCGTCGCTCATCACAACGACGCGGTCGCTCATTCCCAATATTTCCGGCAACTCGGAGGAGACCATAATGATGGCGATCCCTTTGGCGGCCAGTTCGTTTATAATGTGGTAGATCTCCGCTTTCGCTCCGACGTCCACTCCCCTCGTCGGCTCATCCAGGATCAGAATATCGGGCCGCGTCGCGATCCAGCGGCCGATCAGAACCTTTTGCTGGTTGCCTCCGCTCAGGTTTGAAACCAGCTGTTTGGGAGACGAAATTTTAATCGACATCTTTTCGACATATTCACGGACAATGTTCTTTTCTATGTCGGATTTATATGTACCCATCCTCAGAAAGCTCCGCAGGACCTCGATCGTCATGTTGAAGGAAACGTCCTGCTGAAAGTACAGGCCCTGCACTTTCCGATCCTCGGGGATCAGCGCGACCCCGTTGGCCATGGCATCGCCCACATCCCTGAAACACATTTTCTTCCCTTTCAGCAGCAGGTCCCCCTGCTTCTTTTTGGACAGCCCGAAAATGCATTCCATCAGTTCGCTTCTTTCGGCGCCGATCAGGCCGGCAAAGCCGAGGACCTCCCCCTTGTGCAGGGAAAAGCTTGCATCCTTCACCCTTTCGCCGTCCGAATAGTGCCGGACCTCCAATAGGACCTCGTCCGCGGGCGTGTGGTTCCGCTCATAATAGCTCGTCAGCTCACGGCCCACCATCTTGGTGATCAGCTCGGCTCGGGTCGTCTTTTTCGTTTCAAACGTCGCGATGTACGCGCCGTCCCGCATGACGGTGACACGGTCCGCGATCGCCAGTTCGGAGAGGCGGTGGGAGATATAGATGATGCCGACATGTTCCCGCTTCAGTCTTTCTATCGCCTGAAACAAAAAATGAACCTCTTTATCGGAAAGGGAAGAGGTCGGCTCGTCCATCACGATGATCTTCGCGCCGAAGGAGATGGCCCGGACGATTTCGATAATCTGCTGCTGCGCAATGGACAAAGCGCCCACTTTCCCGGCGGGGTCGATGTTCAGGCTGAATCTCCGCAGCAACGCCTCCGTTTTGGCCAGCATGGCCTTCTTCTGAAGAATTCCGTGCTTTTTATCCTCTCTTCCGAGAAAGATGTTTTCCGCGACGGTCATCTGCGGCAAAAGCATCAGCTCCTGGTGAATGATGCTGATCCCATAGGCTCTGGCGCTGCCGATCCCGTTGATCTCAACTTTTTTATCCTCGATGTAGATCTCTCCGCCGTCCTTTTGGTAAATACCGCCCAAGATCTTGATCAGCGTCGATTTCCCCGCGCCGTTTTCGCCGATCAGTGCATGGACTTCGCCTTCCCGCAATTCAAACTGCGCGTTCGACAGTGCTTTTACGCCGGAAAAGCTCTTTTGGATGTTCTTCATCCGAAGCAAAGTGCTCACCTTGGCACCTCCTAAAATCGAGTCAAGGACATTATAGAACCGGCCAAATGTCGACAAACACTCGGCCGGTTTTCTCGGCTGCTCTTCCCTGAGGCAGATCACTGCCAGCCGTTCAGGTACTGGCTGACATTGCTCTTGTCGATCAGGAAGGTGGGAACGGCGATTTTCTTCTCATAGGACTGGTTGTTCAGGATCTTGTAGGCAGTGTCAATGGAATCGACGCCGATTTTTTTAGGGGACTGGGCGCCGGTCGCAACGAACTGTCCGCCTTTTGCAATTTCCTTTTTCGACTCGGGGGCGCCGTCGACGCCATAGACGACCGCTTTGGCTTTCGACTCGGTGATCGCCGAATAAGCGCCCATCGCGCACTGGTCGTTCCCGCCGAAGACTGCCACCAGGTTCGGGTGCGCCTGAAGAATATCATTCGTCTTGGAAAGGCCGGGGTCCGGCTTTCCCTGCGCATCCTGCTGGGCCACAACATTGAACGGCTTCCCTTTGATGGTGTCCTTGAATCCCTGTACGCGGTCGAGGATCGCCGAATTCGCCGGATAGTCGAGGATCGCGATGTCGCCCCCGCTCGGGAAACGCTTGATCATGTCCTGCGCGCAGATAACGCCGGCGTGATAATTGTCCGACGCGATGAAAGAATCCACCATGTCCAGATCGGCGACCGCGGTATCCACATTGATCACCGGGATATGGGCGTCCTTCAGCTTCTGCAAAGCGGGCTTCACGCCCTTCCTGTCGACCGGATTGAGGAATACCGCCGAAACGCCCTGCGAGATGAAGTCTTCAATGATGCTGAGCTGCTTTGACTGATCCTGCTGGGCATCGACCACCAGGACCTGATCCCCGTGCTGTTTGGCAACCTCCTGCATGGAAGTGCCGATGGTTTCAAAGAAATCGGAGCCGGCCCAGTATGTATAGCCGAATTTTTTGCCTCCCTCGCTCTTCTGAGAGCCCGCCTGCGCCGTGGACGCCTGGCCCGATGCCCCGCTGCTGCTTGCGCCAGCACCCGAACCGCCGCTTGAGCAGGCTGTCGTCGCACACAGAGCTGCCACCAAGGCCAATGACATCAGTTTCTTAACTCTTCCCATTTTTCTTCCTCCCGTATTTTATTATTGAAAATTATGCTCCGCAACCATGCTGTCTGGCGGGACATAACAATCGGACTCTTCGGTGATTTGATTAAGATTATACTTTTATCAATTATTTTCTGAAATATATCTATAACAGCTATAATTTTCATGTTTATACAAAATATTTGATATATAAATCCGTATCTGTTAGATACATTTTATTATTGATCAAATTTGATCACAATTCCAATATTCAATAAAAATTTACTATATTCAATCAATATTTTAGAATTTATTATATCTATCTTCATTTATCTTTCATTATCATCTGTTTTATCGCATTCACAATAATAGAATCTTTTATTTTCCTTATTTTGTGCTGATTTTCATGTCAGTAAGCTGCTCGGCATTCCATTTTTTCTGAGTTTGATCAACTTATATTGGATTGAACCATGAAGGAAAGCTGCACCGCTCCGATATTTTCGGCGATTTCACTCGGCTTCCCATCAAAAAAGGGCTACGAACCTGGGAAGCATCCGCCGGCCCGCAACCGACTTGTATTTCCACTCCCGACAGATTATAATGAAGCATAAAAAGCCGAGGGGTGCACATGCGGTGAAACAGCTGAATACGAGCGACTGGATCGTCCTGAACAACATCATCTACAAGATCTATACCACGGAGGATTTCCGCGCCATGCGCAGCGGCCTGCTGGAGGAACTGAAGATGGTGCTGGATTTCGACAGCGCGGATTTTTTCCTGGCCGACCGCGGCAAACCCGGCCTCGTGGACCCGATCACCTACAACTGCGACGGCGTCTACCCGCAGATGTACGACGAGCTGGACTACAGCCGGGGCATCATGTACAGCGGCAAAAGCCTGGTCTACCGCGAAACGGACATCATCAGCGACGACAAGCGCGTCCAGACCGAATACTACAAGCGGGTGTACGGCCCGAACAACTGGCATTTCGCCCTGCAGGTGATCCTGGCGCGGGAAAAGGAATTCCTCGGCGTCATCACCTTCTACCGCACCATCGGGAAAGACAATTTCCACTACGACGACATTTTTCTGATGGATATGCTCAAAGACCACATCGCCTTCCGCCTGTACCAGGAGCGGCGGCGCGCGTCTTCCGGCAAGATGACGGTCGCGCAGGCCGCGGCGAAATTCGAGCTGACCAAACGGGAAGAGACGATCCTCGGCCTGCTGATGAAAGGGATGGACAACGCCGCCGTCTGCGAAACGCTGGTCATCAGCGTGAACACGCTCAAAAAACACGTTCTGAACATTTACCGAAAATTGGGCATCCGGAACCGCATTCAGATGTATAAAATGATCCGCGACCCGGACCAGAGCCCTCCCTGAAGACGCGAAATGCTCCAAAAGTGTTAGAAAGTTCACACTCCGGTTGCATTGCTTTTTCGGGCAGAAACGAATACTATGTTTGTCAAGTAAAGCAAAGGGGCTGTTTCCTTCCAGAACGAAGGAAACCGCCCTTTTGCTTTCTCTATTTGGCCGTAAGGAGGTAATTTTATCATGAAGGAACTGGTTTTGATCATCCGCCCCGAGATGCTGGAGGAACTGAAGGCCATTCTGGACGAAGTGAACTGCGGGGGCATGACCATTTCGAGCGTGATGGGCTGCGGCGCTCAGAAAGGCGTCGCGGAAAACCGGGTGAACCAGATTCGCGGCCTCAAAATGACCATCAACCTGTTGCCGAAAATACGCGCCGAGGTCGTCGTCGAGGACGACGACGTCGAACGCATCATCTCCGAAGTGCGGGAGCGCATGTCGAGCGGCCATGTCGGCGACGGCAAGATTTTCATCCGCAACATCGAGGACGCCGTGCGCATCCGCACCGGCGAACGCGGCTCCAAGGCTCTGTAGAAAAGGGGGCGGTACGGTTGAGTGAGCGTGCCTTGGTCCGGCTTAGGAAAGTCAATAAATTTTACGGTTCCAATCATGTCGTCAAAAACTTCACGCTCGACGTGCAGGAGGGGGAGTTCCTCACCATCCTCGGTTCCTCGGGCTGCGGCAAAACGACGACCCTGCGCATGGTGGCCGGCTTCGAACAGCCGACGGACGGCCAGATCCTGGTCGGCGGCGTGGACATGGCGGAAAAGGAACCCTACGAACGCGATGTCAACACGGTCTTTCAAAGCTATGCGCTTTTCCCGCACATGTCGGTTTTCGACAACGTCGCCTATGGGCTGAAGATGAAGCGCACCCCGAAGGGGGAGATCCAAAAACGGGTGATGGAGATGCTGGAGCTGGTGCAGCTCGGCGGCTTCGAGCATCGGATGCCGGCGCAGCTTTCCGGCGGGCAGAAGCAACGCGTCGCCATCGCGCGGGCGCTGATCAACCGCCCGAAGGTGCTGCTGCTCGACGAACCGCTCGGCGCGCTCGACCTCAAGCTGCGCAAGCAGATGCAGCTCGAGCTCAAGCGGCTGCAACGCAAGCTGAACATCACCTTCCTGTACGTGACGCACGACCAGGAGGAGGCCCTCACCATGAGCGACCGCATCGCCGTGATGCACGACGGCATGCTGGAGCAGGTGGGCGTCCCGAAAGAAATCTACGAAGCGCCGGAGTCGAAGTTCGTGGCGACGTTCATCGGCGAGACGAACCTGTTTGAAGGCATGGTCAGCTCCGTTGAGGGCGACGCCGTGTCGGTCGCCGTGGAGTCCGGCGCCGTCTGCGGGCGCGCGGAGGGTTTCCGGGAAGGCGAGATCGTCGCGGTCTCCGTCCGGCCGGAGCGCGTGCAGTATTCGCTCTCGCCCGTCGAAGGCTTCACTATACAGGGCCTTGTGAAAGAGCAGATCTATGTCGGGTCCGTGCTCAAATCCATCGTGGTGCTGCCGAACGGGTACGAGGTCAGGCTGGAGCGCCTGGCCGGCGACGCGCTGCCGGCGGACGGTCCCGTTTACCTTTACTGGCAGCCGCAGGACGCGCGGCTGATCCATCCGCGCGACCAGGAGGTCTACCACGCGGTGGAAACGGCCGTGATGGGATGAAGGGAGGAACAGGGATGTCGAAGCGCAGATTCCGGTCTTCCACGGCGCCGGTTCTGACGATGGTCGGTCCGGTTTCCCTCTGGCTCGTGTTTTTTGTCGCGGTTCCGCTGCTTTACGTGTTCGTCATGAGCTTCTGCAGCATCGACGAGAACTACAACGTGGTCTTCCGCTTCACGCTGGCCAATTACCGCGGTCTGCTTGATGTCGATTACCTGCAGATCTACGTGCAGTCCATCCTCATTGCCTTTTTCGCGACGGCCCTCTGCCTTTTGCTCGGGTATCCGTTCGCCTTCCTGATCTCCCGCACCTTCAAAAGCAGAAAGACGATTCTGTACATGATGGTCATCATCCCGTTCTGGACCAATTCGCTCATCCGCATCTACGGCTGGCGGACTTTTCTGGGGGCCAGCGGATGGCTGAACCAGGCGCTGATGGCGCTGCGCCTCACCGACAGCCCGGTGGAGCTGCTGTTCAACCGGGGAGCGACGATCCTCGGCATGGCGTACGTGCTGTTCCCGTTCATGGTGCTGCCGCTGTACACGGCCATCGAGAAGCTGGACCAGTCGCAGCTGGAAGCCTCGGCGGACCTCGGCGGGCGAAGAGGGGCGACCTTTTTCAACGTGATTTTGCCGCAGACCGTGAGCGGCGTCTTTTCCGGCTGCATCATGGTGTTCATCCCGAGCCTCGGCTACTTTTACGTTGCGGATATTCTGGGCGGGGGCAACTCGGACGTCATCGGCAACCTGATCGAGCGGCAGTTCCAGAGCGGCAACAACTGGCCGCTCGGCGCGGCCCTTTCCATTATCCTCATCGCCGTCACGCTGCTTCTCGTCAAGCTGTACCAGAAGTGCGGCGGCGACATCCAGAGTCTGGGGGTGTGACGGGTGAACAGAATGAAATCGGAAAAGCGAAGAAGGCGCGCGGGCGCCGTTTACTGCGGCTTTATCTACCTGCTCCTGTTTTTGCCCATTGCCGTCGTCGTCGTCAATTCCTTCAACGCGACGGAGTCGAAGCCTTATCTGTCCTGGAAGGGGTTCACCTTCGACTGGTACGGCAGGCTCCTGCAGAACGCCGGGCTTCTCGACGCCTTCCGCAACACGCTCGTCCTCGCGGCCGTCAGCACCATCCTCTCCACGGTCATCGGCACCGTCGCCGCGGTGGGCATGTTCAAGTACCGGTTCCGCGGGAAAAGCGTCATCGACGCCCTGCTGTACATTCCGGTCGTCATTCCGGAAATCGTCCTCGGCATCGCGCTGCTGACGCTGTTCGCCACGGTCAACATCCCGCGCGGCATGCTTTCGCTGGTGCTCGCGCATGTGACGTTCTGCATCCCGTTCGTCATCTTCAACGTACGCGCCCGTCTCGACGGGTACGACCGATCCATTGAAGAGGCCTCGATGGACCTCGGCGCGGGGCGGCTCAGGACCTTCTTCCACATCACCCTGCCGGTCCTGGCCCCGGGCATCGGCGGCGGCGCGCTGCTGGCGTTCACCCTTTCCATCGACGACGTGATCGTCAGCTATTTTACCAACGGCCAGACGAAGACCTTCCCGCTGAAAGTCATGGAGAGCATCAAGAGCGGCGTCTCCCCCGACGTGAACGCGCTTTCGACGCTGATCCTGCTCGTCACCGTCCTTCTCGTCGTCCTGACGCAGAGCGGCCTGATCCGGCGCCTGCGCCATAAGCCATAACCATTCCTCCGGTTCACAACCGTACTGACACGCAAAAAAGGAGAGATCAGATTATGAAAAAGAAGCAACTGCTCGGCGCGCTTTTGGCGGCCTCCGTCCTGCTCGGCGGGCTTTCCGCCTGCGGCGGCAAGATTTCCACAACCGGAAACGCTTCCGCCCCCGCGGGATCCACGGCCTCCGGCGCTTCCGCCGGAGAAGCGGCGTCGTCCGGCAAGGGCGAACTGAACCTCTATATCTGGACGGAGTATGTCCCCGATTCGGTCATTCAGGATTTTCAGAAGCAGACGGGCATCAAGGTCAACGTTTCCACCTTCTCGACCAACGAGGATATGCTGGCGAAGGTGAAATCCGAGAGCGCGGGCGCGTTCGACATCGTGCAGCCGAGCGACTACATGGTGGAGCAGATGATCAAGCAGGGCATGCTGCAGAAGCTCGACCGGTCGAAGCTGACCAACCTCAAGAACGTCTCCGAGGCGTTTCTCAACCAGAGCTACGACCCGGGCAACCAGTATTCCGTGCCGTACCTCGGCGGCGTCGCGGCCATCGCCGTCAACACGTCGAAAATCAAGGACAGCATCACGGGCTACGCCGACCTGTTCAACCCCAAGTACAAAAAGACCATCGTCGCGCTGGACGATTACCGCGCGGTCATCGGCATGGCGGCGCGCAGCCTCGGCCTGAGCATGAACGAGACCGACGGCGCGAAGATCGCGCAGATCAGGGCGCAGACCTTAAAGCTCAAGGACAACGTCAAGCTGTACGACAGCGACAGCCCGAAATCGGCGCTGATCTCCGGGGACGCCACGCTGGGCTTCTGCTGGAGCGCGGAGATCGCCCTCGCCATGAAAGAGAATCCCGCCATCAAGATCGTTTTCCCGAAGGAAGGCGCCTATGTGTTCTTCGACAACTGGTGCATCACCAAAGGGGCCAAAAACGCCTCGAACGCCAACACGTTCATCAACTACATGATGGAAGCGCAGACGGCCAAGGCCGTTTCGGACGAATTTCCGTACCTGCAGCCGAACAAGGCGGCCGTCGGGCTGCTGGGCGACGACTATAAAAACAACCCGGCCGAAAACGTGCCGGAGGACGTGATCAACAAGGGAGAGCATGTCAAGAACCTCGACACGGCGACGCTGGCGAAATACAACGAGATCTGGACCGAACTGAAAAAGTGAGCGCGCGCGTCCGCCCGCGGGCCGTGCGGACGCACGGCCGCAGGGCGGGCGCGGAAACAGAGAGGAGATTTGGCCGATGGAAGCCAGAAAAATGTATATCGACGGGGAGTGGACCGAGGGGACTTCCGGGAAAATCATCGACGTTGTGAACCCGGCGACGGGCGAAGTGTTCGACCACGTCTGGGAAAGCAGCATCGAAGACACGCGCAGGGCCGTCGCCGCGGCGAAAAAATCGTTTTACGAGACGCGCGACTGGCGGGATATGGATTCCCAGAAACGCGGGGACGTTCTGTTGAAGATCGCGGATCTGATCGAGAAAAACGCGGCGGAGCTCGCGCGGACCGACACGCTGGACAACGGCAAGCCCCTGCGCGAGGCCGAGGGCGACATCGACGACGGCATCCATACGTTCCGCTACTACGCGGGGCTCATCAAGGCGCCGTACGGCGGCGTCTACGACGTGAACGCGAATTTCGGCCCCATGCATTCCTATACCGTGCACGAGCCGGTCGGGGTGTGCGCGCAGATCACGCCATGGAACTACCCGTTCCTCATGTCCGTCTGGAAGCTCGCCCCCGCGCTTGCGGCGGGGAACAGCGTGGTCTTCAAGCCCAGCCCGAAGGCGCCGCTTTCCACCATCCGGCTGTTCGAGATCTTCGGGGAGGCCGGCCTGCCCCGCGGATGCGTCAATCTTCTGCAGGGGGACGCGGAGGTCGGCACCGAGATGGGCGAGAACGCGGATGTCGACCTGATCGCCTTCACGGGCAGCACCCGCGTGGGGCAGAGCCTGATGCGCGCGGCCTCCGGCAACGTCAAAAAGATCGGGCTGGAGCTGGGCGGCAAATCCCCGAACGTCGTCTTTGCCGACGCGGACCTCGACGGCGCCGTCGAGTGGGCCATGATCGGCATCTTCTTCAACCAGGGCGAGGTCTGCTCGGCGGGCTCGCGCCTGATCGTCGAGGAATCCGTCAAGGACGAGTTCGTGAAAAGGCTCGCGGCGCGCGCGAACGCCATGACCCTCGGCAACGGCCTCGGCAACCCCGACATGGGCCCGCTCATCACCAAAAAGGACATGGAAAAGGTGCTGGGCTACATCAGGAGCGGCGTCGAAGAGGGCGCGCATTTGGTCTGCGGCGGGGAACGCTACACGGAAAACGGCTGCGCGAACGGCTATTTCGTGCGCCCGGCGATCTTCGACCGCTGCACGCCCGGGATGAAGATCGTGCGCGAAGAGATCTTCGGCCCGGTCGTGACGGTGCAGACCTTCCGGACGGAGGCGGAAGCCGTGGCGCTCGCGAACGACACCGACTACGGCCTTGCAGGCGCGGTCTTTACCAGCGACGTGTCGCGCGCCGTGCGCGTCGTGAAAGAGATCCGCGCGGGCATCACCTGGGTCAACTGCTACAACCCCACCTTCAACGAGGCGCCGTGGGGCGGCTACAAGCGCAGCGGCATCGGCAGGGAGCTCGGCGTGCACGGCCTGGAGGAATACCAGGAGGTCAAGCAGATCAACCTGAACCTCACGCCCGGCCCCGTCGGCTGGTATCAGCATTGAAATACTTATATTAGATCATATACGAAGGAATATATCGCCTTATTTTTGAAATTTTCGACCGATAATAGACCAATTTTAGCCCCATTAATAATCCTATCGTGTTATATTTCTCTAAACCGGAGCATAAAAACGGTGCCGTCGGGGAATTGCATGGCGGCCGTTCCTGGGCTATTATAACAGATGCAAGCAATGAAGCGATGGGGAACGGTTTCCTGTCGCTTTTTCCATACCGACAAACTTTTGAGGAGATTTTATGATGAGTTACGAGCAGGTAAGCAAGGACCTGGAACGGGTGCTGGGTTATATCCGCTCCGACGAAATGTCCAAAGCGGAAAAAGACACCATGACCAAAGAGACGCTGCACTATTTCGACCAGTACGTAAGCCCCGGCTGGCTGAAATACCGCAAATCCGTCTCCACAAACTCCGCCGTGCTGGAGTGGAAGGACCACGACGCGGTCGTAGACGGCCTGTACGGCGAAGAGTTCATCGACTGCCTCGGCGGTTTCGGCATTTACACCTGCGGGCACCGCAACCCCGAGATCCTCGGCGCGGTGAAGGCGCAGCTCGAGCACCAGGCGCTGCATTCGCAGGAGCTTCTCGACCCGCTGCGCGGCTATCTCGCCAAGGCGCTGGCGGACATCACCCCCGGCGACCTTCAGAAATGCTTCTTCACAAACGGCGGCGCGGAAGCGGTGGAAATGGCGCTGAAGCTGGCGCGCATCGCGACCGGCGGCCGGTGGTACGTCTCCACGGTCGGCGCGTTCCACGGCAAGAGCATGGGGGCCATTTCGGTCGGCGGCAAGAACACCTACCGCGTCCCCTACACCCCGATGGTGCAGCAGGTGCAGCATGTGGAGTACGGCAACGCGGAGGATACGCGCAAGGCCGTCCGCAACCTGCAAGCCGTGGGAGAAAAGGTCGCCGCGGTCATCGTGGAGCCCATCCAGGGCGAAGCGGGGGTCATCGTCCCGCCGAAGGGATACCTGAAAAAGCTGCGGAAGATCTGCGACGAATCCGGCGTCGCGCTGATCTTCGACGAGATCCAGTGCGGCATGGGACGCACCGGCACCATGTGGCGCTGCGAAGTGGAAAACGTCACGCCGGACATCATGACGTTCGGCAAGGCGTTCGGCGGCGGCATCATGCCCATCACCGGCCTCATCTGCCGCCCGCCCATGTGGACGCAGGAGCTGATCGACAACCCGTGGCTGCTCGGCTCCCCGACGTTCGGCGGCAACCCGGTCTGCTGCGCCGCCGCGCTCGCGACCATCAAATACATGATCGACCACGACATCCCGGGCCAGGCGAAGCGCAAAGGCGCCGTCCTGAAGGCCGGCTTGCAGAAGCTGAAGGAAAAATACCCGTCGGTCGTGGTGGACGTGCGCGGCGAAGGGCTGATGCTGGCGGTCGAGTTCATCCGCAGCGAGGTCGGCTACGGGGTCGCGAAGGGCCTGTTCGCGCGCGGGGTCCTGACGGCCGGCACGCTGAACAACAGCAAGAGCATCCGTTTCGAGCCGCCCGCGGTCATCACGGAAGAACAGATTGCCACGGTCCTCTCCCGGATGGACGGGGCGCTGGCCGACGTGAAGAAAGAATTCTCGCTGTGAGACGGATGCGCTGCGCGTTTCCCACGCGTGAGACGGGGCAACGTCATCCTTTGACGATCAGATCCGCCACGTCGCGCCGCATGCTCGGCGGGGTGCTCCTGGTGGGCTTCCCGACCCTGAAAAGCATCTGCACCGTGCCGCCGTCCGGCGCGTACGCCTGTTTAAAAGCGGTATACGGGGCTTTCATCTCGGGATACTCCTCCAAAACCCGGCTGAGCGGCTGCATGGCGAGGCCCAGCGTTTGGCCGGTCAGCACGAGACTGCTGTAAAGCATTCCGCTTTCCACCTGAGAAAGGCGGCTGTTGTCCGAGGTCACGATCATCGCGTAGGCGGGCGTGTGCTCGACGGAAGTGCGGGTATAGGCGGATGATCCGATCGCCGCTCAGCCCGCCTCGAACATGGAGGGATTGTAGGAATTGACGGCCGATTCGTTCACGGTGACGCCGGTCATCGCGTCCGCCTCTTTTCCGAAAGCGGTGTTGAACTCGTCCCACTTGTAGTCCTGAAGGATGCCGCTGCGGCCACTGTCCGTTTTCAGCTTGGTGTTCGCGTCCGCAAGAATATCGTTCTTCTGCAGGAGCATATAGGCGCCCTTGGAAGGCAGAGAGAGCGTTTTGACCTCGCCCGCCTTCATGGCGGAAAGCGCGGTCTTCACCTCCGCCGGGTACTGAGTCTCCGTCGACAGGTTGACCGTCTCGCTGTTGAGCTGATCGGCGCTGCTGCCGATCGTCACCTTGTATACGTCGGCCGCCTGCTGCATGGTGATCTTTCCCGATTTGATCTGCGAAGCGTAGCCGTCGAACCGCTGCTCCGCTTTCTTTTTATCCGCGTCGGAGAACGCCGCCTTGTAGTTCCCGTTGGAATCCGTCGTATACAGCAGGCAGGAGAGATACGAGAAGCTCGTGTAGTTCTTGGTGTAGAACTCCTTCAATTCGCTGTCGGAGACGGCCTTCGGGCCGTTTTTGCCGTACAGGGCGTTGAAGATCTTGTCCTCCTTGACCGTCGCGTCCAGCGCCGCCTCAAAAGACGACTGGGCGATGCCGTACTTCTCAAGCGTGGAGGAATACGAATTCCACGCGCTCGCCTCTTCGGATTTCGCCTGGCTTTTCTCCTGCGAAGAAAGCGTCAGGTTCATCTCCTTCATCTTTTTGTCCACAAGAAGCTGCGCCCTGGTGTCCGTCAGGGCTTTCGCGCGGATCCAGGTTGCCGCGTCCTCGTTGCCGATTTTCTGATCGAGCACCTTTTTGCTCGTGTCCGTGACCTTCGAGGAAGCCGTGGAGTAGGCGCTGTAAAGGTTGTAGATGTAGCTCCCGATCGCCACCGTGTCGGTGTCGTCTTTGACGGCCCAACTCTTATCACCGCCGGAGCATCCCGCCGCGGCAAGCGCCGTCGCCGCAGCCAGGACCGCCGCAACGGACCGTTTCAACTGAATCATTTCTTTCACTCTCCGATCCCAGGGCAGCCGCCGCGCATCGAAAAAGGGAAAGGCCGTCCTGCTGATATTTGAAATTATACACGGTTTCCAAAAATATGTCCATGTTTTTTGTGGAAAAGCACAGTCAGCTTCCGGCTTCTCCCAGAAGCCCCAGCGCGCTCCTGAGGGTGTCGAGGGGCTGGGTGCCGGCGGGGATCCTCACGCTGATGTACGGCTTCGGGCCGGCGTTGAGCATCACGCCGCCGTGCATGGCGGCGATCAGCCTGCCGACGCTCTTCATGTCGAAGCCGTCGCGGAACAGCAGGAGCTTGCCCTCCTGCTGGCGGATCTCCCGGATGCCGAGGGTCGAGGCCCGGTTGCGCAGCAGCGCGATCTGCAGCAGGCCGTTCACGCTCTGCGGCGGCTCGCCGAAGCGGTCGATCAGCTCGTCGGTCACGTCCATGGCGTCGGCCTCGGTGCGGACATCCGCGATGCGGCGGTAGATGTCGAGGCGCTGGCCGGTATCCGAAATATATTCTTCCGGAATGTGCGCCTGCACCTGCAGATCGACCTGGCACTCTTCGCCGTACTCCTGCACCTTCTCCCCTTTTTCGCGCCGGACCTCTTCGGAGAGGAGGTGCAGGTACATGTCGTAGCCCACGGCCTCCATATGGCCGTGCTGTTCGCCGCCGAGCAGGTTGCCCGCGCCGCGGATCTCCATGTCGCGCATGGCGATCTTGAAGCCGGAGCCGAACTCCGTGAACTG
>ENA-UOOI01002375-UOOI01002375.1-fermentation-metagenome-genome-assembly--contig:-NODE-2375-length-16517-cov-15.469020_pt1 | contig 16517 bp, 20 predicted proteins | sample MGYA00245779_ERZ724027 | MGnify/ENA primary metagenome ERZ724027 (study PRJEB28704, sample SAMN03018318) | fermentation metagenome | biome: anthropogenic terrestrial biome; feature: soil...
GCGTTCTGCGCGTGAAAGCGGAACGGAGAAGCGGGAGCGGCCCCAAACCGTCCCGCCAAACAAAGCTTCCGGTTCGCTCCGGGCTGGACGGCGGGCCGGAACCGGCTTTGCCGGGGCGGGCCGCGCAAGCAGGCTGAGCCTGCTTGCGAAATGGAGAGGGGGAAACTATAATGGTAACGTTGCAGAAAAGCGGGCGGCGCGGCCGGCCGCGCCGCGGATTCACAAGGAGGTTCGCCATGGAATATCTGAAAGCGTGCCTGTTCGACCTGGACGGCGTCCTCTGCGACACCGCGCGGTACCATTTCATCGCCTGGAAGAAGCTGGCCGACCGGCTGGGGATCCCGTTCACGGAGCGCGACAACGAGCGGCTGAAGGGCGTCAGCCGCATGGAATCGCTGGAGATTCTGCTCAGCCTGGGGACCAAAAAATACTCGGAAGAGGAAAAGCAGCGGCTGGCGGCGGAAAAGAACGCCGGTTACCGCGCGCTGATCCTGCGGATGACGCGGGAGGAGATCCTGCCCGGGGCGGAAGACTTCCTGGCTTACGTGCGCGGGCGGGGGCTGAAGACCGGCCTCGGTTCCGTCAGCAAGAACACCGCCGTGATCCTGGAGCGAACGGGCCTGGGCGCGTATTTCGACAGCGTGGTGGACGGGACCCGCGTGACCCGCGCGAAACCGGACCCGGAGGTTTTCCTCACGGGCGCGCGGGACCTCGGCGCCGCTCCGGGGGCCTGCGCGGTGTTCGAGGACGCGCAGGCCGGCCTGATCGCCGCGCGGCGCGCGGGCATGGTCCGCGTGGGCGTGGGGAACCCCGCCGTGCTGACGGCCGCGGATTTTTGCATCCCCGGCTTCCGCGGCCAGGAGCCCGGCGCGCTCCTGCGGCGCATCGACGAATCCGCGGGGCACAGGCGGCGCGCCGGGGACTGAGACACGAAAATCCGCCGGACAAAAAGCCCGGCGGATTTCTTTGTAAAAGGGCGGCCTCAGCGGTGCCGCAGCTTCCCGACGATCCACAGGAAAATAACCGAGCCGAGGACCGACACGAGCACGCTCCACAGGTTCAGGCCCGTGACGCCCGTCCCGCCGATCAGATTGACTGCGAATCCCCCGATGAACGCGCCGATGACGCCGACCACGATATTGCTGAAAATGCCCATCGACTGGTCGGTGTGCATGATCTTGCTCCCGATCCAGCCGGCCAGTCCGCCGACGATGAGCCAGGACAAAAGCCCCATGAATGCCCGCCTCCTTGATTTTACGGCGTTTCCGGCGAAGAATCGAAGCTTTTTTCTCTCCGCCTTCGGCGGGGAGAAAATCCGGAACCGCCGCAAATAAAATAAGCACAGAAATATTTTACCATAAAAGGGCCGAAAAAAACATCCGCCCGCAATTTTCCGGCGGCCGGGCAAAAAAAGAAGGCCCTTCCGGGCTTCTGCGGCTCGGGAGGGCCTCCGTTCGGGCACCGCGGACACGGCCTGGAAACAGCGTCTCAGCAGCAGCTGAGGATCCGGCAGATCACGCATTTCAGCGTGCGCAGATCCTGGGTGTTCAGCTCATCGAGACAGCCGAGGATATCTTTCAGCGCGCACGCGCTCTGGGAATTGCATGCATTGCTCGAATTGTTATTATTGCAGCGGCAGGACATTTCTGCACCCCCTTTGAAATCCGATCTGCTCCATACTATGCTCCGGAATTCCGGGGGTCAATCGGGCATTTTCGGAATCCGCCGCGCGAAAAAAGGGCCGCGCCGCGCGGAATTTTCCGAGCGGCGCGGCAGCTTTTTGAAAAGGAAAAATCAGAATTCCTTGAAAATTTCCCTCTTCGCGCCGCAGATCGGGCACTTGGCCGGCGCTTCGTCCAGGACGGTGTAGCCGCAGACCGGGCAGACGTAGATTCTCTTGAGCTCCACGTCTTTGCCGGCCTTCACGGCGTCCAGCGCCTTCTGAAAGAGCTGCGCGTGGATTTTCTCCGCTTCCAGCGCGCCGTGGAAGGAGCGCTCGGCGTCCGGCTCGTTCTGGAACTTCGCCGTGTTCAGGTAGACCGGGTACATCTGGTTGACCTCGTGCAGCTCGCCGTTGATGGCGCCCTGCAGATTCTCGGCGGTCTTGCCGTAAGCGAAGACCCCGCCGGCCGTCACGGTCGCGTCGGCCGGGGCGGAGCCGTCAATCACGCGGAAATGGTTGGAAGCGTGCACCTGCTCGGCGTAGGCGATGGCCCGGAACAGGCGCGCCACGTTGCGGAAGCCTTCCTTTTCGGCCACGTCGCCCCAGATCAGGTAGCGCATGTGCGCCATGCTCTCGCCGCCGTAGGCGGAGTGCAGAAAATCAAACGTCATTGCATTTTTTACGGCCATGGCAAAAACCTCCCAATTTTATCATATAGAGATCATACGGCATTCCCGGCTGAGCCGCGGAACGCTTTTCGCTTCTCCCCGCCTTCGGAAGGGAGAAGCGGTTTCCAGTTCTCCATCACGGCTGGAATCGCGATCCGCTCCCCCGCGCCGAAAAATCAGAAATCGGCTTTCCAGAGTCCGTGCAGGTTGCAGTACTCGTACACCGTGCCGGACTCGGCGTCGTCGAATTCCGCTTCCGGCTTGTCGCCGGGCTTCAGGTATTTGAATTCGAGCCTGCCGCCGGAAACCAGCGCGATCCACTGGATGTAATGCTCGGGCAGCATCGGATGCGGGACCGAGCCGACGGCGACCTTCAGCCTGCCGCCCTCCCTCGTGACGACCGGCACGTGCTTTTCCTTCGCGCCGTCGGTGGAGTTGGCCTTCAGCTTGGTCATCTCCTGGCCGCAGCAGCTCAGGGTGCCGCCGCCCTTCCGCAGAAGGGCGACGATGTTTCCGCAGACCTCGCAGCGATAAAATTCGATTGGTGACATTCTTGACCGCTCCTTTCCGAATCATGCAAATTTAGGATGAATTTTATAAGTACGGCGCTCCCGGCCCGTGCCGGGGGCGCGTTTGCGCCTTATTCAAAGACGACGACGGCGTCCCTGCGCTTGATGCGCGGCAGCACGGTTTCGACCACGCGCAGGCTGTGGTTGAGGTCCTTCTGCTCGAGATAGGCCGCCGCCATATCCTGCCCGACGGCGAGGTCCACGTTCTTCGCGTCGCAGGCGACCAGCACCGCCCTGCCTTTCCCGAGGACCGGCGTCCGGTACAGGCGCCCGTCCACCAGTTTGGCGACGCGGTCCGCCTCCAGCAGTCCGGTGCCCGGCTGCAGCCGCTGGAGCTGCAGGTAAAGGTCGGGGCTCACCGCGAGCGCGTAGGCGCCGTAGACGCCCTTCTCCGTGAAGTGCTCCACGCCGGCGGCGACGTCGGCGAACGCGTTCTCGCCGGCGCTCCAGTCCTGCCGGGCGATCTTCTTCGCGCCCGGCACGGTCAGCAGGCCGTCGTACCCCAGCTCGGCGCTGCCGAAGAAGACCAGCCCGTCCTCTTTGAGGGCGCACCGCTCGGCCGCGCGCTCCGCGCCGGACAGATCAACCGGCAGGCCGGTCTGCGCGGCGCTTTCAAGATCCCGCGCCAGCAGGACGAAATCCTCGTACACCGTGGGAATCTGCACGAATTTTCTGCCCTGCGCCGTGATCAGACCGCCCGTTTCGGCTTCGGCCAGCGCGTCGGCGTCGTCCACCGGCACCGCGCGGGTCCCCGCGCCGAGCGGCCCGTAAATCGGCAGGAAGCGCCGGCCCGTCAGCGCCCTGCGCGCCGCGCCCACCACGGCGGAATCGACTCGGCTCCAAAGCTCTTCGGGCAGGTTGGAAGCCTCTCTCGACAAATAGCTCATCGTTTCAGTCTCCTTTCCAGAAAAAAGCCTTACGGCTTGCCGGCCAGGCTGCCCACCGTCGCGCCGGAAGGCTGCTCCCCCGGCACGGCGATGCCCAGGCCGCCCAGCATCTCGCGGACCTCCGTCTGGCCCGAGGCGAACAGGTCCGCCTCGTGCGGATCGAGGGTGCGCAGCAGCGTCATCAGCTCGCCGACATGGGACCTTTCCTCGTCCCGGATATCCGCAAGCACCTTTTTCGCGGCCTCGTTGTCCGTCGCCTGCACGTGGGCGTCGTAGAGGTAGATGGCCTCCAGCTCCCCGGCGATATCCAGGCGGACGGCCTGGATCAGTTCGTCCTTGTTCATTTTGCGTTCCACATTGGCCTGGAACGGATTTGCAAAAGCGGGCATTTCAAAATTCCTCCATTCGGATTTTTATTGGGGCGAAGCGCGCCTTACGCCTTCCGGCTCCCGGCGGCTTTGCCCTGGTTTGCGACGCCCCGGATCTTCGCCCGGACCGCCTCGGGGTCGCCGAGGTAGAACTTCCGGACGAAGCGCAGCCCGTCGTCCAGCTCGTAGACCAGCGGGATGCCGGTGGGGATGTTGACCCCGCTGATCGCCTGCGCGGAGAGGCCCTCGAAATACTGGACCAGCGCGCGCAGCGAGTTGCCGTGCGCGACGATCAGCACGCGCTTGCCGCGCTCCAGGTCCTTCCGGACGACCCCTTCGTAATAGGGGACGACCCGCGCGATGGTGTCCTTCAGGCTTTCGCAGGCGGGCAGCTCGGCGGGGTCCACGCCCCGGTACTGGGGAGAAAGCGCCGCGCTGCGCCTGTCGCCTTCGCCCAGGGCGGGAGGCCTCACGTCGAAGGAGCGGCGCCAGAGGCGCACCTGCTCTTCCCCGTATTTTTCGGCGGTCTCCGCCTTGTTCAGCCCCTGGAGCGCCCCGTAATGCCGCTCGTTGAGCTTCCAGCTCTTCACGACGGGCAGCCACTCGCGGTCCAGCTCTTGCAGGACGAGGTTCAGGGTATGGATGGCGCGTTTGAGGTAAGAGGTGTAGCACACGTCGAAATCGTACCCCTCCCGCCGCAGCAACGCGCCCGCTTTCCGGGCCTCCTCGGCCCCGGCCTCCGAAAGGTCGACGTCCGTCCAGCCGGTGAACAGGTTCTTCCGGTTCCATTCGCTTTCCCCGTGCCGGAGCAACACAAGCTTCAATGGCCTCACATCCCTTTCCGGAATCTGGATTTTCAGAAGGTCCCGCGGGGCTCGAAACTTCGGAATCATTCTGATTTTTCCTCTTTCTATTATAGACGGGTCCGCGCCAAAAAACAACAATGATTCGTAAATTTTTCATGACTTTCAAGCGCGCGCCGCAGGTCTTTCCCCGCCGCCCGGCGGGGCGGTCTCCCGCGGCTTATCATCGGGGGAAGGGCGGCGCCTCCCCCGGAGATCCGCCGCCGCGCGCCGGTTATGCCGCCGGGGCGACCGTCCGTTCAAAAACGCTGGCAATCCGGAGCCGCGTGCGCTATGATGAGACCGTGACAGGGAGGCGACGGGATGAAGATCGAAATCAAAATCGACGAGACCTGCAAAGAGCCGAAAGTCGTCGTGCTGACGGACCGGATCACCGAAGAGGTGAACGGCCTGGTGAAAAAGCTCTCCGAGACCCCGCGGATGCTCGCGGGCTTCCGCGGGGAAACGCTCACGGTCCTCGACCAGGCGGGCGTCTCACGCGTCTACGCCGAAGCGGGCAAAGTTTACGCCCAGACGGACTCCGGGAAATACCTGCTGCGGCTGCGGCTGTACGAGCTGGAGGAACGGCTGGACCCCTCCCGCTTCGCGCGCATCTCCAATTCGGAGATCGTGAACCTGCGCAAGGTCAGGGGCTTCGACCTCAACCTGGCGGGAACCATCCGCGTCGCCCTGCTGGACGGAACGGTGACCTACGTTTCCCGGCGGTACGTCCCGAAAATCAAACAGGTCCTTGGAATATGAGGTGACAGCATCATGAAAAAGAAAATCTGGACGCGCGGCCTGATGGGCATGCCCCTCGGCCTGGCCCTCGGCACGGCCATCACGATCGTGATCTCGCTGGTGCGCAACGACGGCACCTACTACGCCGTGGTGCCGGAGCTGGCCCGGGACTGCGGCGGCGAGCTGAACGCCGTCGTGCTGCAGGCGGTCCTCTGCATGGTCTACGGGGCCGTGTGGTCGGGCGCCACGGTCGTCTGGGAGCGGGACGACTGGAGCCTGCTCAGGCAGTCCGTGATCCACTTCCTGATCGGCTCGCTGGCGACGCTCCCCATCGCCTACTACGCCCGCTGGATGGACCGCAGCGTCTGGGGCGTGCTCGCCTACTTCGGCATCTTCGTCGCCGTCTACGCGGTGATCTGGCTCTCGCAGTATTCTGCCCTGAAAAGGCGCGTCTCACGCATGAACGACAAGCTGAAGGGAAAATAACCGGCAAAGCCGGTCTCGGCCCGCCGTCCGGCACGGAGCAGACAAACGGCCTGGTTGGGCGGGACGAAAACAGCAGGCTCCCGAAGCGCCGCGTCTGGGCTTCGGGAGCCTGCTCCTGACAAAAAAGAGGGATGAACGCGCTCATCCCTCTTTTTCTTCCCCCGCTTCACTTTGTTCGGGGCGCGGGCCTGCGGCGGCCGCGCGCCGGGCGGCGCGGTAGCTGCCGGGCGTCATGCCCAGCTTCCGCTTGAAGATCCGGATGAAGTACGGCGTATTGTCGATGCCGATCGCGCGGCCGACGGCGCCGATGGTCATCTCCGTCTCGAGCAGGAGGCGCTCCGCCTCCTGGACCCGGAGGCCGATCAGGTACTCGACGGGCTTGGCCCCGTATTTTCGCCGGAAATCCCTCGCGAGCCGGAACTTGTTCAGATGGAGCTCCGCCGCAAGCCGGCCCACCCGGAGGTGCTCGGCGTACCGGCGGTCCATGATCGCCTTGAGCTGCCCGAGGTTCCCCCGGTACGGCTTTTCGCCGGAGGCCGCGCCCGCGCGCAGGGCCTCCATCAGCGCGTCCGGCGCCGGCGGAGCGCCCTTCGGCCGGCCGGCGCTTTCCGCCAGCTCCTCAAGCCGGCGTTCCGCCTCGGAGCCGCGCCCGACGTGGGAAAGGAGCGGCACGCCGACCGGGTCGCCCTCGATCAGCAGCGCGGTGCAGGAAAGCGGCCCGCCCCGCGCGCGCAGGAAATTGGGGATCCCGAACCGCAGCAGCAACAGGTCCCCCGGCGCGACCGCCACCTCGGTGCCGTTCCGCAGAAATTTTCCGGCCCCGCTCCGGACGTAGAGGACCAGAAACGCCTCCGGCCCGGGGACCCTCGGGAAGGCCAGCCCCCTGAGCACGCTGCGGCCCGCTCCCCGCAGCCGGTATCCCGATTCCCGTTTTTCCCGCGCTCCTCCGGACTGCATCACCGCGATCCCGCCCTTTTCCATCGATTTGCCCTCTCCCCGATCCCGCAGTATCCAGCATTATTATAATACAAAATAAGGAAAAAGGAAGAGAATCATCGAATAATTTTTGCACCGCCGTTCCTCCGCTTTCCCCGGCGGCCGTTTTTGCGGCGTTTCCGGCCGATCCGACGCGGCGGGCGGAGCCGCTTCTTTTTCGGGAAAATAATCCGCCGCCGGCGGAAAGATCTGGATACCGTGCGGAAACCCGTGGTATAATAGCCCAGGAAGACCAAATATTCATACTGGAGTTGAGTGCGATGCCGCGCGGTAGAAAAAAGGGAAATCCCGAAACTTTGGAGCAGCAGATCAAAAAGCTGGACGAGGAGATCGCGTCTTACGAGCGCAAGCTCGGCAAGGCGAAAGAAAAGCGCAAAGCGCTGACGGAACAGAAAAAGAAGCAGGACATCGAGTCGCTGTATTCCGCGATCCGGACCAGCGGCAAATCCGTCGAGGAAGTGCTGCAGCTCCTCAAGACCCAGGAGGCGCCGGAGGAAAAGGCACCCGAGACCAATTCATAACGCCGGCGGCCCGGAAGGGGCCGCCTTTTTTCAGCTCTTGCAGTACATCAGCACCCGGATGGAGAACTCGCCCCTGCGGTCGGCGATCTCGACGTTGCCGCCGTATTTTTCGGCCGTTTCCCGGATGTTGGCCAGGCCGTAGTGGCGGCGGCTCTCCTCTTTTTTTCCGCCGCCTTCCGGCTTCGGGTTCCGGCAGCCGAGGAACAGCACGCCGCCGTTCCGGTGCAGGGTCAGGCGGATATACCGCCGCCGGTCCGCCGGCAGCGCCGCGCAGGCGCCGACCGCGTTGTCCAGCATATTGGAGAGCACGGTGCACAGGTCCGCGTCGTCCACGCCGGCTTCGGCGGGCAGGGACACTTCCTCCGAAAGAGCGATGCCGCCCGCCCGGCACCGGCTTTCCAGCTCCGCGAGAAAATAATCCGCCACGGGGTTCCGGTACCGCTTCGGTCGCCGGACGCTCCGCACCCGTTCGAGGTTCCGCCTCAGGCTTTCCAGCGCGGCGGCGGCGTCCCCCCGTTCCAGCAGCTCCTCCGCGCCGCTCAGCACGCCGTCCATCCCGGCCTTCAGCGACGCGATCTCCTTCCGGTACCGCAGAAGCCCCTCGCGGTCCCGCCGCGCCAGCGCGTATTCCCGCCGCAGCAGGGTCTCCTTCTCCTCCGCCTGCCGCGCCGCGAGCCACTGCCGGAAAATCCGGTCGAAAAGCAGGAGGCTCAGAACGATCAGGACGAGGCCCAGGGCGCCGAGGGCCCAGGCGAGCGCCTCGCTGTACGAGAGCGCCAGCGCCACGAAGCTGCCCAGCAGCGCGCCGGAGGCGAGGACCGCCGCGGAGGCCAGCGGCACGCCCGGCTCCCCCCGGCCCGCCAGCGCCACGCGGGACCGGAGCAGCGGCCCGCACGCGAAGGCGAGGGGCACCATGCAGGCGTTGATCACCACGCAGTTCATCACCAGGTTGAACGGCACGTCGTCCGTCAGGCTGTCGAGGGTGATCCCCAGCGCGCCCGCGAGGCCGATCACGGCCAGTTCCGACGCGAGGACCGCGACCTGCGCCGCGCACGCGACGGTCAGCCGCCGCGCCGCGCTCCCCCGGTACGCCGGGAACACCGCGGCGACGGTCAGCGCGCCGGAAAGGAAGTTGCGGGCCGCGGGGGAAACCAGCCCGTAGACCGCGGACAGCCCGACGCCCAGCGCGGTGAACACGAGCAGCGGAAACAGCCGGTGGAAGCGCGGCTCGAGGAACCGGCTCTGGAAAAAGCAGACGGCGAAGGCGTTGCCCAGCGCGAGGACCAGAAAATAGAGGAGAAGGGCCGGCGCCGGCAGATCATTCCACGCCATTCCGGTCCTCCTCCCGCAGGCGCGCCCGCAGCCCGCTGAGATAGGCCCGCGCGTTCTCCGTCTTTCCGTCCTCCAGCATCGAGCAGACGACGCCGAGGTGGTTCTTGATGTCGTGGTGGAGGCGGCGGACCTGCTCCTCGTGCTCCCACGCGCGCTTCGCCCGGCGGATGCCGGCCTCCGTCTCCCGGTTCCGGGCCTCGGCCGCGAGCCGCCGCGCGAGGCGCTCCCGCGTGCCGCGCAGAAAACGCCGGACCAGCAGGATCAGCGCCAGCAGCGAGGCGGCGAACAGGGCCAGCAGCGCGCCCGCGGCCGGCACGCCCCGCAGGCCCGTGAAGAGGCAGCCGGCCAGCGCGAGCAGCAGCGCGGCCGCCGCCGCGGCGCACATCAGCCGGTACAGCCCCGCAGGGCTGGGATCTTTTTTCCCCATCGTCACATCCCCGTTCTCCGCACCGCGTGGAATTCCGTGAAATCCCGCAGGATCTGGCGGTAATACCGCCGGCTCACGGGGACCCGCGCCCCGTTCCGCATCACGATCGCATGCGCCGCCTTGTCGACGCGCAGGGCATGCGAAAAGTTCACCAGGAAGCTCTTGTGGCACCGGTGGAAATACTCCGGCGGAAGCCCCTCGATCTCCGCGAGCTTCCCCTTGAAGACCACCGGCTCCTTTTCGCCGTCGCAGAACAGGCGGACGTCCTTGAGCCGGCTCTCGAAATACAGGATCCTCCCCAGCGGGACGGCCAGTTCCTCGCCCTTCAGGTGCAGGTGCAGGCAGGGGGCCGCGTCCAGGTGGGCCAGGGCCGTGCGGAAGGCCGACCGCAGACTCTCTTTCCCCACGGGCTTGACCAGGTAGGCCGAGGGAAGGAACCGGAAGCTTTCCGCCATGCGGTCCGCGAACGCGGTGAAAAACACGATCGAGCACCGGCGGTTCCTGCGGCGGACCTCCCGCGCGACGTCGAACCCGATCGCCTCGTCGATGTACAGGTCCAGGAACAGCACGTCGAAACAGAGCGGGTCTTTCCCGATCTCCGCGAGCAGCTCCGCGCTGCGCCGGAACAGGCGGAGCTCCGCCGGGCAGCCCTCCTCCGCGGCAACCTGCCTGAGCAGATCCCCGATCTGCCGGAGCTCGGCCTCCTGGTCGTCGCAGATCCCGATTTTCAACGCCATCGCCGTCATCTCTCGGAAGTTTCTTTGGGGCAGTTGATTCCCAATTTTTTCTTCATTATACCCTCCGCCCCGGGAAGAATCAACGGGGCAAGCGGCATAAAAAGCCCCCTTGCAGAAAAATTTGGGAAAAAATGTTCCCCCGCGAAAGAAATTCTGCTTTTTAGATGAAAAAAGCCCGCCTTTTTCGGCGGGCTTTATGGCCGAGGCGGGTCTTACCGGGAAACGGCCCGCTCCGGCCGGGCGTCGGCGGGCAGCGGGAACACACGGCCCGCCCAGCCGGCGGGAAGGACGCGCGGGCGGCCGATGCTGTCGTAGACGATGCCGGCGCCGCGCACGTCCTCCGGGCGGTAACAGTTGCGGCCGTCGATCACGACGGGGCGCTTCATGGCCTTCGCGTAGCCGGAGGGGTCGAATTGCCGAATCTGCTCCCATTCCGTCAGGATCAGGCAGAGGCAGGCGCCGCCCAGGGCCTCCTCGATGGTGGCGCAGCAGGCGATCTGGTCCGGGTAGACGCCGCGGATGCGCTCGTAGCCGGTGGGGTCCCACACGCGCACGTCGGCGCCCTCCTGCAGCAGCACGGCGATGTTCTGCAGGGACGGCGCGTCCCGCAGGTCGTCGGTGCCCGGCTTGAAGGTCAGGCCCAGCACGGCGACGGGGAGGCCCTCCAGGCTGCGGTAATAGCGGCGGGCCTTTTTGATCAGGCGGATCTTCTGGTTCTCGTTGACCTCGATCGCGGCCTTGACGGTCTTGATCTCGTAGTCGTAGTATTTCGCGAGCCAGTGGAGCGCCTTGGTGTCCTTCGGGAAGCAGGAGCCGCCGTACCCGACGCCCGCGCGCAGGAACCGGCCGCCGATGCGGCTGTCGGCGCCCATGCCGCGGGCGACCGTCTCGACATCCGCGCCCACGATCTCGCACAGGTTGGCGATCTCGTTGATATAGGAGATCTTCAGCGCCAGGAAATCGTTCGAGGCGTACTTGATCATCTCCGCCGTCTGCCGGTCGGTCACGATGACCTCGCCCTCGTAGCGGGCGTAGATTTCCCTTAAAACCTTCTCGCCGCGCTCCCCCGCCGCGCCGATCACGACCCGCGGGCCGGTCAGGAAGTCCCTCACCGCAGTCCCCTGCGAGAGGAACTCCGGGTTGGACGCGACCTCGACCGAGACGCCCTTCCGCCGCCGCGAGAAGAACAGCCGGTCCAGCCGAAGGTTCGTGCCGATCGGCACGGTGGATTTGACCACGCAGACGCAGTCGCCCGCTGCGGAATCGGCGATCTGCCCCGCGACCGCGAAGACCTGCTTCAGGTTCGCGAAGCCGTCGGCGCGCTCCGGCGTGCCGACGCAGATGAACACGGCCCGCGCGCCGGCGCACGCCGCCGCGCAGTCGTCCGTGTAGGAGAGGCGGCCGGCGCAGCGGTGCATCAGTTCCTCCACGTCTTTTTCAAAGATGGGGGAGCGCCCCGCCCGCAGCGCGGCGAGTTTCTTCGGGTCCGCCTCCACGCACGTGACCGTATGTCCCCAGTGCGCCAGGCACACGGCCGTGACCAGCCCCACGTACCCCGTTCCCACGATGGTGATGTTCATTGCTTCTCCTGTTTCCGCGCGGATCGCCGCGCAACCTCAGCGGGCGTGCAGATCGGCCGGCCGGCGCAGCGCCGCCCGGTAGTGCCGCATCAGCGTGTCGAAAACGGATTCCCAGCTCCGGCTGTGCGCCGTGCGCAGGGCCCCTTCGCGGATGCGGGCGCGCAGGGCGGGGTCCAGCAGCGCGGCGACGGCCCGCGCCAGGCTTTCGGGGTCGCCGTACCGGCAGATCAGCGCGTTCCCGCCGTCCGCCGTATAGTCGGTCACGCCGCCGGAATCCGTGCAGACGGGCGGCAGGCCGCTGGCCATGGCCTCCAGCAGCGCGTTGCCGAACGTCTCGGTGCCGGAGGGGAACACGAACGCGTCGGCGCTCGCGTAGATCTGCGAGAGCTCCAGGCCGCGCTTTTCGCCGGTGAAGACCACGTTCGGCAGGCTCAGAGCCTCCATCTCCCTGCGGTAAGGGCCGTCCCCCGTGATCCAGAACTGCGCCCGGCCGGGGTGCGCTTCGTTCACGGCGCGGATGCTCCGCGCGAGCACGTCGAGCCCTTTTTCCGCCGAGACCCTGCCCACGTAGAGGAACACCGTGCGGTCCCCGGCCCCGAGCTTCCGCCGCAGCGCGGGCGAAAAATGGGAGGGGCCGAAGCGCGTAAGGTCGATCCCGCGCGACCAGATGCCGAGGCGCCCGAACCCGCGCCGCTCCATCGACCGCAGCGTGTCGCGGGACGGGCACAGGTTCACGAGCGCAAAGCTGTGGAACCACTTCATGTAGGCCCACAGGGGCTGGCTCAGATGCGTCAGATGATAAAAGCGGAGGTACTGGTCGAAGTTCGTGTGGTAGGACATCACGATCGGCAGGCCCATCGCGGAGGCCGCGCGCAGCCCGGCCAGCCCGAGGGTCGCCTCGGTCACGATATGCACCACGTCGGGGTCGTACTCCTCGAGCAGCTCGGTCATCTTTTTCAGCGGCGCGAACGCGAGCCGGCACTCCGGGTAGATCACCGGGCGGATCCCCCTGAACCGCTCGACCGGCAGCCCCCCGCACTCGGGGGTCTCAAAGCCGTAATCGGGCGCGAAAAAACGGTGCTCGACGTTTTTCGCGCTCAGGTACCGGCTTAAGTAAGAGAGCGTGTTCGAGACCCCGTTGATCTGCGGGTAAAAAGCGTCCGTAAAAAGCGCGATCCGCAACTTCTCCGCTCCTTTCGCCTTCAGACGGCGGCAAGATTGTCAAAATGGTACGCGGCCGCCGGCGCCGTGCACTCGGCGGCCAGGACGATCAGCTCCACGCAGGCCGTCATAGTGAACAGCAGGTCGTTCCCGAGCGACGTGCGCGAGAGCAGGTAGCACGAATGAAGCGCCTCGAACTGGCCGTAGACGCCCTCCGCGCCGCCGACGGGCTGCGGCTGCGCGATGAAGCGCAGCGAGCGGAACCGCTCGAGGTTCTCCTCGAAATAGCGGTGCAGCTTTTTTTCATACGCGATGTGGTCCGAAAGGTTCCCTTCGAAGGAATCGCTGTGCGCGTGGCAGAAAAAATCCGCGTAGAAATGGCAGAGGATCCCGAGCAGGCGGGAATACCGTTTGTCATCGAACGCGGACGGGCGGCGCGCCAGCAGAATCCGCAGGATGCTTCGCACGTGGGCGGCGTTGTTCCTCAGGTAGTGCGGCCGAAGCAGAAACGACGGGCAGTAATCCGGCATCACGTTGCCCAGGATGTAGCTTCTCCGGTCCAAGCGGATCCCGTAGTGGTCTCCCATGTATTGCTGAAGGAAGCCGCCCATCAGAATATGTGACGACGTGTTCATGCTCTCACCCTCTCGCTATCAGTATAGTAACGTCAAGTTATATATAATATCAGGAACACGTAAATTCCGTGTGAAAGGGGCGGAGAAACTTTTCCCAGCTTTTTGTCGGGAATGCGGAGGGATGAGCCTGCGGAAAGAGGCCCCGGCCGCGGATTCTGCGAATCCATGGCCGGGGCCTCTCCTCCTGAAAAGCGGCTTATTTTTCGTTTTCCCTCAGGCGGCCGAGCGTGCCGCCGGGATGCCAGCGGACATACTCCCGCGGCGTGAGGCCGCGGACCGTCTGCAGGAACACGCTGAGCGCCTGCAGCGCGTAGGTCTCCGCGAGGATGGAGGCGCGCGGCGCGCGGTTCAGCGGGCCGCCCTCCCGCCCGACGCCCGCAAAGAGCACGGCGTCCGCCTCTTTTGCGAGCCAGGAATCCGGCTTCCCCGTCACGGCGATCACCTTGCAGCCGTTGTTTTTCACGGCGGTCACGGCGGACTTCATCTCCGCCGTCTCCCCGCTGTTGGAGATGCAGATCACCGCGTCCCCCGGCACGAGCTGCCCGCACGAGCCGTGCACCGACTCCGTGCCGTGCAGGAAATAGGCCGGCGTCCCCGTCGAGGAGAACAGGGAGGCCGCGTACTCCGCCACGTGAGACGGCTTTCCGATGCCGGTCACGTGGAGGCGGCCGCCGCTTTCCTTCGTTTGGAGGACGATCTCCGCCGCGGGTTCCAGGCTCTCCGGCGTGACGGACGCGATGAACCGGTCCAGCTCGGCGGCGGAAATCTCCCGGAACTCCCGCAGGGCGCGGCGTGTTTCTTCCGATATCACGATGTTTCTCCCTCCTGTTTCAAGCCTTTTGCTTCAAACCGTCCAGAACGGCGGGGTCGAAGGTCAGGGCGTGCTCGCGCTCCATCAGCGCGACCACCTCGCCCAGCTTCGGCAGCGAGGGCTGCGCCCCCATCCGCGAGACCGTCAGCGCGGCGGCATAGCTGGCGAAATGCAGCGCCTGCCGCCGGTCCAGACCCAGGCAGGCCGCGACCGAGAACGCGGCCACGAACGAATCCCCCGCCGCGGTTGGGTCCTTGACCTCCACCACGTCGGCGCACGGCTCAAAGGCCATCCCGTCCCGGTCCGCCGCGACGGCCCCCGCGCTGCCCAGCGTGATCACCGCGTTCTCCACGCCCTTTTTCAGCAGCGCGGCCGCGGCCGCCCGCAGGTCGTCCGGGTCCGCCCGCTTCCCCTGCCGGCGGATCGCGACGCCCGTGAGGTCGGCCGCCTCGTGCTCGTTCGGGGAGATATAGGTCAGGCGTGAGAGCAGCCCCGAAGAAAGCGGGGCCGAGGGCGCTGGATTCAGCATCACCGGCACGCCCTTCCCGTGCGCGTATTCGGCCGCCAGCTCGTTGATCTCCATCGGGATCTCGTGCTGCAGGATCACCATGTCGTATTCCCCGACCGCGTCTTTGAGAAAGGCGACGTCCCCCGGCGAGATCGTCCCGTTCGCGCCCGGCACCACGATGATCCGGTTCCGGGTCTCACCGCCCTTCACTTCCAGCTGCACGTTGCCGACCGCCGAGCTGACCGACGGATCGACGGAGACGTGCTCGGTATGGATCCCCGCCTCCCGGGCCGAGGCGACCAACCTTTTGCCGAAATCGTCGTTCCCCACTTTCCCGACCATGGTCACGTCGGCGCCCAGGCGCGCGGCCTGCACCGCCTGGTTCGCGCCCTTGCCGCCCGGCGCCGTGCGGAAATCCTTCCCCAGCACCGTCTCCCCGGCGCCGGGGAACCGCTCCGCGCGGACGATCAGGTCCATCACGAAGCTGCCGATCACCAGAATCTTCGGCTTTTTAGCCATTCGTATCACCCTTCCGTCAAATGATCTCCAGATAGTCCTTGTCCGGCAGCGGCGGGAAGGGCCTGCCGGGCAGCGTCTGATACCAGAACGCGACGGACGCGATGTCGTCCTGCAGCGGAAGATAGCGGCCGCCCTCCCGCCAGCCGAGCGCCTGGATCGTCACCTTCAGGTCGCTGCCGAAGCGCACGGGGTCCGTCAGATGCCAGCGGTACAGCGAGAACCGCTGCTGGCTCCGGTAAACGCCGTCCGGTTGAGAAACGTAGGAAAGGCCGGAATACGGCGTGGAGAACGGCTCGTACCGGTGCGTCTCCTGGTTCTCAAAGTTGTAGGAACCGCAGAAATAGTCCTCCGTGCCGGTCCCGCAGATCGTGGGGTATTCCCGGTCCCCGTCGATGTAAAACTTGATCTCGCCTTCCCCCCACCAGCCGCTGCTGTGGGTGCCCCAGGCCATGGAGGTGCCGACGTACTGCCCTTTGCCGCGGACGCCGTCGAGGATCGTGTAGACGCCTTTGTACGGCAGCGGGTTCACGCGCCGGAACTGCGCGTGGAAATAGGCCTGGTCCCCGCCCACCGGCGCGAGCGTGTAGTCGATCTGATAATAGATCACGACGGGCTTTTCGTCCCGGTTCTCCAGCGTGACGCGGCAGTGCTTGCGGAACGGCATCTGCCAGTAGCAGTTGAAGGCGCTGCCGGGGTTGACGCAGACGGCCAGCGAGGAGACCGGCGCGTACCGGTTCCAGCCGCAGGCGAAGAAGTCGCCGACCGGGGCCTCCACCGAGGGAAACTCCTGCCCGTCCCAGTAGATGCGCAGGATCGTGTTCCGCCAGACGCCCGTCGGGGTCAGCCAGATGTGGTTGACGGTGCCCGGGCCCTCGATCTCCGCGATCGGGAAGGTCTCGCCGGGCTGGATCACAATGTACGGGTTGACCTTCCACCCTTTCCCCAGGTCCCGGGCGGCCGCTTTCGCGGTGCCGTCCTCCAGCTCGCACCGGGCCCCGTTTCCCTTTTCCCCCGTCGGGTTCTCCGGTGAGATCGACCGCGTCTCGGCGTCGGAAAGCTGAGAGAG
>ENA-UOOI01002378-UOOI01002378.1-fermentation-metagenome-genome-assembly--contig:-NODE-2378-length-16499-cov-9.639504_pt1 | contig 16499 bp, 10 predicted proteins | sample MGYA00245779_ERZ724027 | MGnify/ENA primary metagenome ERZ724027 (study PRJEB28704, sample SAMN03018318) | fermentation metagenome | biome: anthropogenic terrestrial biome; feature: soil; material...
GTATGATTATCATAGAATAAACAGTATTTAGGTTTATGTTTCATGCAATAAATCTTATGTTCAGTTATATGCCTGTGTTATTTAAATAATACCCACCCCAGGTCCCTTGGATTGGCATTCCCTAACAATAAACGAGCGGGTAATGGTTTTTTGGGTATCCACACATTACTTCCATACTGCAAATTTATTCTTATAGGAGTATCTTGTCCAGCTTCATTTCCTATCTCAGAGAAAGGAATAGCAATAACAGTTAGTGTTTTGTTATCGATTTTTTTTGTTTGATATCCTGCATTGTTTTCTCCTATAGCGTAGTTGAAATATTTTACAGGCCATAACCTCCGTGGTTCAATTTCAACTTGGATATTTCCTTCCGTTACTCCAATTTCATCTGAAATGATAAAGTATAAATTAGTTTCGTCGTAGGCGGAAGCCCATCGTATTTTATTTCCTGTTTTCTCTTTATCAAACGATAACCAGTTTTTTATTTTTTGAGCAGTTTCATAAATATCACCACTGTTAGCAACACTGTTCATGGATAATCCCTCAGGCTTAGCTCCCGTATATTCAGGGAATAATTTCTCGTTGTTTGCTATCTTTTGCCTTACTGTAGGGAACTCATTAATCAAAACACTGTTAAGCTGTTCAATTCTCCATTTTAATTTTTCCGGATAGTATTTATACCCCTCTGCTTCAGAATGATACCCAAGTCTGGAATCCTTGAGGCATAGAGATATCATCTCTTCAGACTGTTTGATCTCTTCATGCACTATATGCTCCATTTCTACCAGCATTTCCATTTTTTCTTTATTGAGAGTGGTGCGAAACATCTTTTCACGCGTCAAATAAAACCGGAGAATATTATAACTGCTTTTTAGGTGTATTTGTATGGCTCTTGCCAAAACAAAATCAAACATTCGATCATTATCGTATTGATATTTCTTCTCGATACCGTTTAATAGTTGTATTCCTTCTTCCCACTTATCAGCCATTTGTTTACATAAGACGACAACCTCACCCAACGTGAGATTCCATCCTAAACATTCTCCAATCCGGTCACCACTTGGAGGCCACACTTTTACGTCCGCCTGAGAGCTTGAGCCCAGTAACCAGGTGGGAGAGAGATATTTGTCCTGAGGAATTAAATACAACGGCCAGACTATGCCGTCGTGCATCGGTCCGTAGTATTGAAATGTGTTTGTTAAAGGATAATTAGAATATGCTTCTCCGAACAATGTCCATGCTTCAATTATTATAGGAATATCTTCTTTCTTCCAATAGATTGATGCCAACGATTCCAAAAAATCTTTTACATCCGCATAAGAATTCACAGAGAGTAGACCTGCCCCTTTATTCATTAATCCCGGATAGCTTCCAAAATACCACGACAACATGGTGTGGGTAACACCTAATTGTTTCATTGAGTCGAATTTTCGATAAAGCAATGTGGGTACGGGAATATAAGGTACCGTAGCCATTTCATGAGAATTACCCGTTTGTATTTTAGCCGATGTAGAAGTCCTTTTTTCTTTTGCCACGGTTGCTATTTTTACAAATCGGTCACTCGGGCCGGGAGTAGATATCCAATAGTCACCTCCAACTAGAAGCTTATCAAATACCTTTTTGGTCACACCCGACTCAAAATTGAATTGAAGGATTACGTTTGGAGGAGTATGGGAGGGTATATCATAAACCCAACTGCCTAAAGAAAAATCATCTCCTCCGATATAATTTTGAGGTTGTGGCATATATAGCCAGCTAATTAGTTCAGCCTCGGGGGAAACATCGTGCATCCCTTTTTCCATGGGGAGCAAAGATGCGTATAATATTTCCCAGGGTTTTTTATTTTTGCAGCGAGGACAATCTATTTTCCCTTCATAAGGTGACGTTGCCGGAACACTGCTTAGGCAGGTGGTTCCCCTTTCCCCATGCGAAATATTTATCATACCCCCTAAGTCAGGCACTTTTGTGAAAATTGTTTTAACCGTTTCGTACAAATAGTTGTATGCATCTTGACTACTGGGACAAAAAAACGAACCGTTTGACCCACGAAAAACGGGGTATTTTTCAACATCAATTACATGCAGCCTGGGTTCGATACAGAATATATATGTTCTGATACCATAGCGCAAACAAGAATTGACTACGTTGCTCAATTTTTTCAATCTTTTTTCAGCATCTTTTCCTCCATCAATTGTGTAAGGAGAAGAGACCAAATCCTTGAACTCGACTGTCAACCAAAGTCCGTTTACGCCTTCATGAGCTAATCTGTTCAGGTAATTATCGGGATAATAATTGACGGTATCCATCAATTCATCGCGCATCAGAGGAAGCCTTTTTATGGGGCCAAAGGCACAGCGAGAAATTCTTCTCCGTATATCCGGTGCTTTTTTAAGAGTCCCTATTTCCAAAAAAGGGCCTTTTGCTTTTAACATCTGGTCTTCCAAATAAAATATTCCTCGACGTATGCCTTCTGTATCTCCTGAACTTATTTTACAACGGAACGAATCCGTCTCTATAATAAATGATTCTTTATCTAGATCCGGCCTATGAACTGTTTCTATAACAAAACGGTTACAATTAACAGGAATATTTCCTGCTTTTAAGAATGTTTCCAAGTCGTCATACGCAGTAGCCAGCAAATCTTTTGAATCAGGAAAGTTTTTTTGAATGGCAACCCCTTTTTCTATGTTTATATAGTTACGGGCAGGAAGAGTGGTGCACCAATTGTGTTTGGTCCATAACGGAGATTTAAGGTCATCAATAAATTTCATGTACTCTTCTTTAGGCTGGGAAGGTACGGAGTCTGTCCAACTCCTCCGTAGGCCTGTATATTTTTGTATGCTTGCTAAATTATAACCGCAATGTACAAAAATCATCGAAAAGAATATAACTAAAAATCTAATTTTCATTTTTTACTATACTTATTATAATTTAGACCTGCTGAATTGTTCATTTTTTGTTTATCTAAGTACTAAAACATGATGTGTAAGTGCGAACAAATAAAATTCAAACATCTATCTTTATAAATTACTCAGTTGTAATAATTTTTTTTGATTTAACTTGAATTAGGTATAGATTATCTGTTACTTATATTGATAAAACTCTTTTTTTGCTATCTCCACTTGTTCTATTGTTGCTAAGTTTTTTGTTAAGCACGATTTCAAAGTAGGAGCCCAAGACGTTGCCAAAAAACCATATAATTTTGAAGAACTAATTATCTTTTTACAATACTCAACAGTTAGTCTGAAATTTTGGTTATTATTCCAATTACCTCCACAAGGAAGTTGATCATAGCCATGTTTTTCAAGTTGTTCATAAAACTTCACCTCTTTGACATTTTCATTAAATTCTTTAAAGTAATACCAATTGCTTTGCAATATGTTTTTTGGCATTTTTTTAAAAAATAACGCGTTGTGCTCAGGACTTTGCCAACCAAAATCAGACCATATCCAGGCACGTGAACCTCTCTTTTCAACTAAATCAACTAAATAATAGAGATCTTTCCACCATAGATCATATTTCCTTACCACCACATACTCCTTATACGGTTGATAGGCTGTTTCTTCATCCATTCCTAAGTGAAAGAAACGTGGTTTGTCAAATAAATCAATAACTTCATTAATAAGGTCTCGACAAACCATATAGTACTTTTTAGATGATATTTGCCTGGCATATTCCCCTAACCAAGCACTATGAGTGGTAGCAAAATTCATTTTAGGAATCGGCTCTAATCCCATTTTTCTCATTTTAACTAGTTCATTTACAAGCTTTTCTGTACTCCAAGCGTTTTTGACAGCTATTTCAGGATGACTTTTATATTTCACTCCATCACCTAGGTCAATAACTACCATATTCATTCCACTATCCGACATTCTTTTTAATAAAGCATCCCAGGTTGACTGATCAAAAGTAAGAAAGGGCCTGTAAGCCTTAGCGTAGTCTGATGCCTTCAAACAGTCAAGATTAGGATTATTGTAATCCAATTTTTTTTCTTGAAGATCAGTTCTATCTCCCCACATATTAAAACTTAAATGCAAAAGATTTGCCCAAATTAATTTTTTATTCTGAAATATTGAAAATAAGTTAGGATTTGCTAATAAGTTAGGATAAGTAAGAAGACCTGCTCCCAACAAAGATGTATGTCTAATAAAGTCTCTCCGCTTTAACATATGAGTTGGTTTTTTAATATAACTAAAATATCCGTCTGCGAATCAATTAAGAAGTAAGAGGAATATATTGTTGTATTTTAAATAAATTATTTAATTTCACTAGTGTTTCGTTAAATCTTTAGTTAGATAATTCTTAAGTAAAGTGAAGTTGCAAAGTGTTGATCTACAAATAACATGTTCTGTTACTCTACCAGATTCACAGAGAATGAAAATTCAAATCCGTTTACCTGAATTTTATATGCAATGATCTATATATTAAGTATCTATAATATAATATATAAATTTTAACGGGACACTAGTGATTTAATTTTTTTAATAAGTTTCTGCGCATTATATGAAAAAATTTTTTCTTTATCTTCAGCAGGAATTTCAAGATTTTCTATAATTTCGATTGCAAACTTCATTTGCATACCACCCTGTAAGGGGCAATCGGTTCCAAATACAATATGGTCAACTCCCACCAATTCAATCATTTTTTCCATAACACCCGGGTATACATACATTAACTGATGTGCAGTATCAATGTATATATTATTGCAAGACGATGTATATTTAGATACTTTTTCCAAACCTTGAAAATTTGGGAAATAAGGATAAACTCCGTTCTGGAATATGCCGGCCATGTGGGCCATGATAATGTTTGTATCCGGATGTTCAGAACCGAATCGTGCAATATCTTCCGCATCAGCAAAACCAGTCCCTGGCATGCAGGAGACGTGAAATAACATTAAATCAGTCTGTTCAGCCACTTGATGTAAAAAATCCCATGCATAAGGAGACGACACATGATATCCATGATAGTCGGGATGCACTTTTACTCCGATAAATTTTGGATTCTCCAGATATTTTAATTCTTTAATAGTTTCTGGAAATATAGGATTTACAGTAACATATCCCAAGAGCTTATCACTTCTCTCTAATGCTTTAGCTAAATCCGCATTTCCTTCTTCTACATCATACATCAAAGATTTTGAGGAAGATACACACAAGTAATCAACACCTGCTTTATTCAAGTGTTCCTCTAATTTTTTTTCATCTGCCTGCCAAAAGGGAGCGATATTTATATTTCCCAAGTGCCCATGAATGTCTATAATCATAATATATTAATTTTACGTTTGAAATTAGATAATTCTTCTGCTTTATTATTCGTGATGATCACACCATCTTCCCAACGGAAACCCATAGTAGGTTTTGCCAGAAAGATATCTACCATAAAAACCATTCCTGTGTCCAAAACAAAATCCGAGCTTGATTCTATAAAAGGAAATTCGCATTCCATTTGTCCACAGCCATGTGCCGGGCCGTATAAAATTGTATCTTTATAACCTTTTTCTCCAATAAAACCATGTACTTTTTTTGCAATATCGCTTGCTCTTGTACCTGCAACCATTAAATCAATAGTCATATTCTCAGCATCCAACCCAGTTTGTAAAAACCGTAACATTTCTTTATCACATTTTCCTAAAACAACCGGTCGACCGATACTGGCACTATATCCAGCCACTTTAGCTCCTACGCTGAAATGAATAATCTCACCTTCTTTAACCTTCCGGTGTGTGGGACGACTGATAGCTTGTGTAGAATTAGGTCCGCTACAACACCACACCGGATAACCTGTTGCTTCGGCGCCATTAGCCATCATTGAGCCAGTGGCTACCCCAACAAGCTGTGCTTCTGTCATACCAGGTTTTATATTCTCCAAGATGGCTTTAAATCCCAATTCGGAGATTCGAGCAGCTTCTCTCAGACAATTTAATTCAGTCTCACTTTTCTTAAGTGTTACTTTTCTGACAAAATCATCTGCTTCTAAAATATTACCTTTGCCTATAACATTCGCAATATTATTGAAAATAACATGTGGAAACATATACCAACCGGATACTCCTATTTTTTTGATATTTAAATCATTCAATAGTTCTTTCCAATTCATTAAAGTAGTTCCAGGATAATCAGGTTGCGAAGATTCTCTAAAATCTTTCATTTTGATGATCTTTTTAATTTTAGACCGGCTGGAAGCAAATGTCATGCTTTCCGGACCTATCAAAAGAATTGGATCTCCTGTTTTCGGTACTAAAACAGCTGTTGACTCAAAGCTAGACCAATAATCGGAAAAGTATCTTACACCAGCTGGTTCACTTTCCGTAGAAAAGACTAACACTGCATCAACATTTTCGTTTGCAATGACTGATTGTAATCGTTGGATTCTATCTGCAAACTCTTTTTTCGAAATAATAAACTCTTTCATATTGTGTATTTTATAAATTAAAATTAATCATTGTATATTTTATACGCTCTGTATCCATATATAGCCACAACGACAAAACATATAAATGGTATAAAAAATGCAAAACGCACGGCAGAGAAGCTAAAAACTGTTTTTAAATCAATGATGGCACCCATTATGGGTGGCATCATTGAGCCACCCAATATAGCCATAATCAAACCAGCTGCTCCTATTTTAGCATCTTCACCAATTCCTTTAAGAGCAATACCGTAAATAGTTGGGAACATGAGAGACATGCAAGCAGAAATTCCTATCAAAGCGTATAAACCAGGCAGGCCGGTTAAAAATACAGTTCCCATCGTTAAAATTGTGGCACCTATTGCCAAATAGAGCAGCAACCTACTCGGTGAAATATATTTTAAGAAAAAAGTGCAAATAAAACGGCTGGATACAAATATTACCATAGCAAGGATATTATACCCCTGAGCTTCTGCTTCTGTAAATCCCAATTCGGATACTGCATAGTGAATAATAAAAGTCCACACCATGATTTGTGCACCTACGTAAAAGAATTGAGCTATTATCCCTTCATAATACCTGTTTTTCTGAAATAATCGCTTAACTGTTGGAACAAAATCTAATTCCTTGTCTCTGTCTCTATGGTTTGGCAGATGAGTCACCGCTATGATGATGAACAAAATAACAATAATGCCCGCAATTGTAACGTAAGGCAATTTTATGTATGAGAAATCTTGCATTGTCAATGCTTTATACATATCAGGTGTCATTTGCATTCTTTCTTCTGCCGTTGCCTTACTTAGATTCTTCAGTATCACCTGTTGTGCGGTAAACATACCTATCAACGAACCCATAGGTCCAAACGACTGTGATAAGTTTAAACGTCTTGTAGCAGTTTCCTCTGGGCCTAAAGAAAGAACATACGGATTTGCGCTCGTTTCCAGGAAGGAGAGTCCGCAAGTTAACACAAAATAAGCAACGAGGAACGGCCAAAACATTAAGGTCATACTTGCCGGTATAAAAAGAAGAGCTCCTACGGCATATAAAAACAACCCCATAAGAATACCTGATTTATAAGAATATCTTTTTATAAACAAAGCTGCAGGAAGCGCCATTGCAAAATATCCTCCATAAAATGCAAATTGAATAAGTGAACCCTCAAAATGACTCAAATTAAGGATTCTCGGAAATGCATGCACGAGCGGATTAGTAACATTTTCTCCAAACCCCCAAAAAGGGAAACATATAGTAACAAGAATATATGGAAGCAGATAAATCCTGGGAATTAATACATTATTTGTATGTTTCATATAAAATAAGATCACGCATTTTCAAAAAAACCCATAGTTGTATAATAGGCTAAATTCGGTTGAGTTGCATCCAATCTTCCAAATTGTGCAACAATTGTTACGTTGGAACGTACCCTGATTGAGTATTGGCATAAAGGAGGAATAACCAATCCTCCAATTTCATCAGGATGGTCAAGTCTAACGCACAAAACTCTTTCTTGCTGGATATTTATCTTAATATCTTTGACAGGAGGTTTATCTTCAAAATAAAAATCCAGAAAAATTTCAGCGGTAATTTCATGCATATTCAGTAAAACCAACGCTTCATGGCTTTCCATTTTTCCCTGATTCACTTTCTCTGGCAGGTAACCATCAGGAAAATACCAAACTTTTGCTCCATTTGTTAATTTATTGCAACCCATTTATATTTTTGTATAAATTTATTTCTTAATAAGGAATATTGGGTAAAGTCTAATATCTGAAAACTTTACCCAATAACTGTTATATTTTTATTTTAAAATTTTAGATTTTGCTATTTCCTCTCATCTCCATGTTTTGCAATCCACTCTTTAGCATATTCAACAGCCTGCAGGTTTTTATTTACAAGAGGTGTACAATGAAAAATCATTCCTTCAATTTCTCCTTCCTGATATAATCGGTATGCATAATCCAACTGTTTGATCATAAAATTCTGGTCCAATTCTTTTTTACCGCCAAAATCCCACATATAAATACCAAGTAATGTTCGTTTGTCAGGTACCAGTAACCGATATTTCTTAAAGTTTTCTTCTATTTTTTGAATATCTGCTCCAGTCCATATCCATAGCGATACAACATCTACATATTGCATATAAGGCTGAATTGCAGGGTGCAACTGATGGGTATACAAAACCATTGCAAGGTCAAGGCGTCGTTTATAGGAAAGAGTTTCGTTATAAAGCTGTTTTATTTCCTCAATAGAGAGAGCTGCCGGAGCTGGTTCTGTACTGTCTTCGGGTAACGAACTTCCGCTAAATCGAAAGAAATCGTCAAGAAAATAACCAGTTAGGTTAGGCATAGTATCACGCAAACCAAAAACATACTCTTTTAAAGTTTGATAAGATTCGTTAGATCCCATAGAAAGAGTCCATGCAATACGTTTAACATCATCAAATTGAGTAAGGTAATCACTATTTTCAGGAATCCCGTGTCTTATTACGCATACATTAGGGATTCCCATATATTTAATGCCGTCAGCCATACTGATTGGAGGGCTTAGCGGAATATTGTAAATGCCGTCCGGGCCGTCATATACTCCGGAATCATGTCCCCACATCCAAAGATGGTCCCTTAAATTTTTTCCATATGTTTGAGAAGTAATAGTCACTGGTCTGCTACAGCTATATCCGAAAGGAAAAACTGCCAATCCTGACAATGCACCTGCTCCTGTTAGAATAGATGCATTTTTTAAAAATTTTCTTCGATTAATCATGTTTAATTTTTTTTTAGTTTAACAATCTTGTATTTCTAAAAATTTAGTAAATTTAAATTTGTCATATCAATTAACAAGCATTAAAGAGTTCAGATATTAAAAAATCGCTGATATTAAATAACTTTATTTCTGACCTTTTGTATTCAGCTTTTGTTATATTTTACGGTTTCCTATTCCAGAATAGTATTACAATTGGAGTAAAACACTATTCCTTCATTTTTTATTTAATAATATCAGTCTAATTGAAATTCTATTTGTTTAATTATATGCTCGTTATTATTGAAATTCTTATTTTTTCAATTTACATGGATTGTTTGATTTTTCATTAATGGTCAATCTTAGATTCTACAATCCATATAAATCTAAGATTGACCTAAAAGCTTTTAATATTATTTATCCCATCCTGGATTTTGCGATAAACTACTGTTTAATGTGAACTCAACAGATGGAATTGGATACAAATAATCTCTTTCTGGTTTAAATCCATATCCCAAAGGAAGCGATTTTTGATATGGATCAATATAACCATTCTGATCTAGAAATACGTTTGTACCTATCATCATGTCTGGAAAATCAGACTGTATGAATTTCATTCCGATAGGCCTGAAACCTGTAAAAATATTATGAGACCGCCATCTTAATAAATCAGAAAGCCTTAGACCTTCGCAAGCAAGTTCAATTCTTCTTTCTCTCCTAATTTCATTTATAACAGGTGATAATTCAGGGTAATCCCAGTCAGGATCAACAGAAATACTATTTAACAGCAAATGTGGCATGGCAATCCTGTCTCGTAATTTGTTGATAGTTAAGTCTAAATCTATTTGAGTAATTTCACCTAGTTCAGCTCGGGCTTCTGCATAGTTTAATAGTGCTTCTGCATATCTGAATATTATTGATCCGATTTGCGACTGGTAATAATCTTCTTTTAAATGGTCATCCCATCTATTTGAATATTTTTTTAACTGAAATCCTGTAACACATAAATATGATCCACTTTTGTCTATATCGGGTTTATCAAATAAAGTAGTATCAGAACCTATAATATTAATTGGGTCACCAGGTAAATAAATTAATTGTGACAATCTAGGGTCTCGGTTTTTAACAGTATTAAGTAAGTTGTCATCACCTTCGTAAAGGGAGTTTGTACTTATTGGTTTACCGTCAATACATAAATAGTCATCTATCAGTGATTTAGTAACACCTCTATCCATTCCCCAAATACTCGGTTGCCACCTCTGTAGTCCAAGTGAAATATCCCATTTTTTCCAGAGCATAACTTCAGAATTACTACTATAGTCATTTTGACCAAAGAGACGATAATAATCTTTATAGGGTTCTCCCGTAGTATATACATCATAGAGCTTTTCATCGATCAGTTGTTTTGCAGCATCTCTTGCTTGTACTAAATATTTTGAACCATCAGAAGAAGAAACACCAAATGGTGAATTTGCGTGATATTTTTCCCAAGTTCCTTCAAAGAGACACACTCTGGATTTATACAACATAGCAATTTGCCTATTCAGCCTTGAAGCAGAAACTTCTCCTTTATTATTCATATAGGAAATTGCTTTATCAAGATCTGCAACTATTGAATCTACTACTATTTGTCGTGGTGCCCTTTCCATAAATAATTCTTCGGATTCAGAATGTAATGGTTCATTAATCCATGGTAAATCTCCAAAATTACTCAACATGTTAAAATAAAAATAGGCACGGAAAAAGTAAGCTTCACCTACAAATTGCTTTACACTTCCCCAAGGTGCATCTACAGTGTTATAATGATTTAGAAAATAATTTACATTTCTAATATCACTCCACGACCAACCTCCACCAGATGCTGGAACTGTTCTTGTCCCTGCTAAAACAGAATTATAAACAGATTCAACTAAATTATCACTGTTGTTATCGAGTATAGTCCCATCATTCCGTGTATCGTTGGGAAAGCGAGTATAATACTGATTAACATATAATTGTAAATCTTGTGCTGTCGTCCAGTATTGATTACTTGAAATCGCATCTAAGGGATATCTGTCCAAATAGTCTTCACAAGACAATATACCAATTACAAAAATTAAGAGAATATATGTTTTTGTTTTCATATTATTATACGTTAAAAGTTCATATTTATTCCTACATAAAAACTTTTTGAAAGTGGATATACCAAACCACTTGACAATCCAAAATTGGTTTCCGGATCAAAAGAATCCATAATTTTAGAAAAAGTAATGAGGTTTTCTACATTAACATAGAGTCGTATGCTTTCAGTTTTTAATTGTTTTGAGGTACTTTCAGGAAGAGTATACCCAAATTGAATATTCTTAAGCCTTAAGTATGAGCCATTCTGAAGATATCTTTTCGAGGTCTCATGATTTTTATTATTTTCAGTTGTAAGATATGGTTTTGGGAAATATGCATCTGAATTATCAACAGTCCAAAAATCAAGATTGTGTTTTTGAAGTGATGAATTCCAGAAAGCAGTTTGAAATCCCCAAAAGCTGGGATTATTTCCCATCCATATATCTTTTTTCCCGATGCCTTGCCAAAACATATCGAAATCAAACTTTTTGTAGTTACAATTAAAATTAATTCCATAAACAAATCTTGGATAACTATTTCCTATCACTTTCAAATCACCAGGATCTGAAAGCGTTTGATTTCCTCTCGTAATTTTTCCATCACCATTTAAATCTTTATATTTGACATCACCAGCACCCCATTTACTATAAAGTATTGATTGATTAGCCCAATTTGCAGCTTCCTGGTCAGTCTGGAATAATCCTTCAGTCTCAAATCCCCATATTTCACCAACTGTTTTTCCTTCATAGTACCCATGAATATAATTTGTTGGATTATTGTACTGTGTGACTATAGATTTATTATCAGAAAAAACAAAATCAATATTATATTTAAAATCTTGATTAATTGTTTGTTTCCAATTTAGGGTAAGTTCAATCCCATTTGTTTTTAGTGTTGCATTATTTTTCAAAGGTACATTAGCTCCAAACACTGATGGCAATGTTTCACCAGGGCCAAACATATTTATTGTTTTTCTATTAAACCAATCTACAACTAAAAATAGTTTATTGTCAAAAAAACCAGCATCAAATCCAATATTGGTAGTTTTTGATTCCTCCCAAGTAAGTCCTAAACTTGTATTATTAGGAACAGATGTGAAATTAGGCCTTTTCCCATCCATGATCCAAGCCAAATTAGTACTAATTGGTAAAACTTCAACGTGTAAATAATTTGCCACATTTTGATTGCCTAGAGACCCATATGAGGCTCTTATTTTCAGGCTGTTGACAAAAGAATTGATTTTTAAATTTTCCCAAAAGTTTTCTTTCCAGATATTATAACCTACAGAAGCTGAAGGGAAGAAGCCCCATCTCCGTCCTCTTTCAAACCTGGATGAACCATCATATCTGCCATTTACCTCAAACAGGTATTTCTCTGCGTAGTTGTAGGTTAATCTTGCAAAAGCACCTAGGGTAGACCAATGGGACATTCCATCGGAAACATCTTTATCACCAGTTGCCGTTCTAATGGAGGGCACCGTTTCAGCTATCAAATCTCTTCGCCAACCATTTAAAGAAAAATTATTAGACATTTCTGCTTGACCTCCAACTATTGTAGTGAATGAATGCTTATTTATATTTTTTTTGAAATCGAAAAAAATGTTGGAAGTATAATATTCATAAAATGATGAAGTTTGGTCAATTCTGTTATAATTTTGAGAATAATGTCGCACGGGTGTAACTCCATCTACTGCAAAGCCTTGAATAATTGCCCTAAAATTATTTCTTTTAGACGCAATTGAGTTATAACTAAAATCAGCTTTTAATTTAAGATCTTCTGTTAATTTAAGTTCTAGGGAAGGACTCACCCAAAGATCAGTAGAATACTGTTTGTCAAACCCTCCGTTTGCCAATGCAGGAACTTGGTTTAAGTCCATTGCATAATCTCCATTTGGAGTATATATTGGATAATTTGGCCAGTTTCTTGCAAACATTCCAAAAATAGCAGTTCTATCTGTAACATTTTCACTGGATTGTGGATATTTTTTATAGCTTCTAGTGAATTTATTTTTTAATGAAAGAATCATCCAGTCTGTAACTTTTAATGAAAAATTTGAAGTTAAATTAAATCTTTGATATTTTTCATTAGCAAAATTAAGTTTTCCTCCTTCATCATTCCAACCTAATCCAATAAAGTAAGATGCATTTTTTGAACCACCTGAAACATTTAAATTATGATTTTGTGAAAAAGTCCAATTTTTGAAATAAACATCATACCAGTCAGTGTTTCCATTAGCCAAAGTCCAATATCCCCATCCATTAGGATCAGTAGGATCAGAAATCATAGAAGGAAAATTTTCAGGATCAGCTTGATACTTTTTCATTCTCTCAATTGTATCATCTGAAAATAATTTGTTTTGTCCTGAATTAATAGCAGCCATATTCATTCGGTCAGCAAAAATTAAAGAATTTATTCCTTTAGGTAAGGTTGTAGGAGCTGCCCATGAAAAATTATTACTGTAAGTAGTTTTCATTTTCATATCTGTTGTGCCTGATTTTGTAGTAATCAAAATTACTCCATAAGTAGCTCTTGCACCATAAATTGCAGCTGCAGAAGCATCTTTCAGCACCGAAATTGATTCTACATCATCAGGATTAACGTTATCAATATTCATTGGCATTCCATCCACCAACACATAGGGAGAACCTCCTGAAAGTGAGCCTATTCCTCTGATATTGAAATCCATTGATGCGCCAGGTTCTCCGCCATATTTACTACTTGGTAAAATATTTAATCCTGGAGAGACTCCTTGTAGAGCTTTATTGATATTAGAGAATGGGCTTTTTTCCAACCTTTCCTGAGTTACCTGATTAACTGCACCAGTTAAATTAATTTTTTTCTGCGTCCCATATCCAACAACCACAACTTCATCTAATGCTTTTGTATCTTCAACAAGTATAATATTTAGAACATCTTGACCTATAGTACTGATATTTTGTTCAAGATATCCGATATATGAAATATGAATTGTTGCATCATTATCCACATTAAATGAAAATTTTCCATTCACATCCGTAATGGTCCCATTGTTAGTCCCTATCTCGACAATATTTGCCCCGATAATAGGTACTCCGACACCATCAACAACCGTCCCTGTAATTTTTCTACCATCTTGTTGTGTCTCCCAATAGTGTGCTTTCTGAATATCAGAGGCAGGCATATTGATTGTAAAACCGCTCAACAATAGAACCAGAAGAAACAATTTTTTTAAGTACAATAAACTTTTCATGACTCATTAAATTAAAATTTTAGATTAGAAAACAAGTATTAAAACATGATATATTATATAAGAGAGCATTAACATAATACAAATTAACATTGGTTTTTTAAATTATTTTATATAATTCACGCAATAATTATTGTAAATAACGCAAGATATATTGTTTTATACGGCTAAAATCGCAAATTGACAAAAACTTTTAAAGTTATATCATGGGTGTATAGTTTGCCAGGTATGACTACGTTACCCAGATTTACCTTTAATCTTTTCGTAGCCAAATCTTCATTATATCTTAATGAAAAAGTAAGGGGATCGTATCATTACGCAGTTTTGTTGTACGAAATTTACAATTTCCACAAAATGGAAGTACCGATTCATCCGTTTTCTTCTTTTGGGTTAACTAAAAGGCACGCCAATCACTTGGAATGCCTCTTCAAAATAATAAATAAAAAGTAGAGAGTTTTTTTATTTCTGCATTTCTGCTGTAATGTCCTTAAAACTGCCGCCTGTAAACCTGTACAACCGTTGATTGGTTGTTTTTTTGTTTAACCCTCCCAGTGCTTCCAGATAGGGGCCTGTTTTCACATAATCAAAACGACCAGTAGCCATAGGATGCAGGTTACTGTTTCCTGAATACCATGCCGTTTTAAGCTTTCCTTTCCAACCCGTCTGGATATAGTTTGCCAGCCGGCATACTTCTTCGGCATGAGCATCGCCCCCCATAAAACAGATGCAGGTGATTGAATGCTCATAGAGCTGCAGCAGTCTCGAAAGGGCTCCTTCGTTCAGTTCTTCCCCTATGTCTTGCTGCAGGTGAGGACTGTGGCACCCTTTGCAGCGGTGCGGGCAACCCGACAGGTTGACGGCTAACGTCACCTCGTCGGGAATCTCTTGAAAAACAATATCATAGTCTGTATATTTAAGCATAAAAAATTATCTTATGGTTGAAATGTCCGCTTTTCTGTAATACCTTTCTGGCATCTCATTCTCAAACATAGCTTTGGTATGCTTGCGGCTAATGTATAACCTTAATAAATAATAGGTTCCTCTTTAGGCTTCTCTGTTGTGTCCGGCTTTCCGTAATGTCTTCTTTCCGCTTCCGCTTGCCGGGCAGCCGAGAAATTGCTCACCCTCTTCATATAGCCGATAATGCGTGTGAGGTAATCCACATTGCGGGAGCCGCATTGGGGGCATTCCTTCAGAAAGCGCTTGTCGATGACGCCACAATCGTTGCATACGGTATTTGGAATGTTGAAGGTGAAATAGTTGCAGCCTTCGTGGGCTGCTACGCGCAATAACTGTCGGTATTGTGCTTTTGAGAGATGTTCCTCCAGGTTCAGGTGAAGCGCCGATCCGCCCGTCAGGTGCTCAATATAGTCCCGTCCATGCAGGCGGAACTTGTCGATCACGTTCAGCGATGGATCTTCCACCCGGTAAAAATAGCTATTGTAGCAGTCGCGCGGTACAAAATAACCGTCCTCCCTGTCCCATTTGGCATGTTTCACGCCCACGTTTTCCGCAGGAATCATCTCACAGTTGAACATCAATTCTCTCGACCGATATTTTTTGTTGTATCGCTCAATGATCCCGAGCACCTCCTGTACGAAGGCCTTATATTGAGGATTGTGATTGATGGCTATCCCCAGCGATTCGGCCGCTTCCACTAACCCGTTTACACCGATAGTAAGGTATTGACGGCCCAGATTGATGTACCCAGCGTCGAACAACGGCAACATCCCTTTTTGTTGGAACATCTTCAGGTTTTCGTTATAAGCAATCTGTACCTTGTGTGTCAGGTCCACCACCTCTTCAAGGAAAGTGCTGTAGGGTTGTCCCGAACGTTTTGCAAACTGTACGCAGCGGCTCAGGTTTATGGTGAGTACGCTTTTGGAACCGGTAGATATGCCCCCCGCACCCAAGGTGTAGCTGAACCCGTTATCCTGAATTTCATTGCGCAGGCGGCAGCAGCTCGATAACGAGTCGGCATTGTCGCTCATATAGGTAAAGAAAGAGTGTCCTTCGGCATACATTT
>ENA-UOOI01002380-UOOI01002380.1-fermentation-metagenome-genome-assembly--contig:-NODE-2380-length-16482-cov-22.894442_pt1 | contig 16482 bp, 7 predicted proteins | sample MGYA00245779_ERZ724027 | MGnify/ENA primary metagenome ERZ724027 (study PRJEB28704, sample SAMN03018318) | fermentation metagenome | biome: anthropogenic terrestrial biome; feature: soil; material...
TGTTTAATAAAAAGGACAAGATTCAGATTTAATGTTGGTTTTAGCTTCGTAAAGTTTGCGATGTGCTGTTTTTGTTGAAAGTTTAACTTTTAAGGACTACAGAAAAATAAATGAATTATTTAAAAGTTAGGAATCATTTTTTAGGTAAAATAGCAGCACTTCGCATTAACAATAATTAATGGGAGGCTTTTATAGTATGTATGACAACTTATTTGATAGTGAGCGATTTCTGAAAACGAAAATAGGAGAAAAACTATTTTAGTTTCCCTCCTACTTGATTTAGTTAATTAATAAGTTTTATACAGATGGAACTGCTATAACTGGATTATTAGTAGCTTCATCTATTGCTTCGTTTGTATTAATTTCGTCTTCAGGTAATAACCACAAAAGAATTGGAGCTTCTGCAGGTAAGTCATAAGAAAATGGTGCAGGATAGTTGATTCCTTTGCGTAAAATTGGTTTCTTGAGTCTTTTTACATCAAATAGAGAGAAGCCTTCACCCCATAATTCAATTCTTCTTTGCTTCCATACTTCATCTTGAATTCCTTTAGCATCATTAACAGGGCAAATGTAAGAGGGATCTCTGTATGTTTTTATAAAGTTTTCCAAAACCTGCTTACCTGTGGAGGTATTTCCTCCCATAGCTAATGCTTCAGCTCGAATAAGTATCATTTCTTCTACTCGCATTAACGGTAAATCGCAAGCGTTCGTTGGATTGTTATATTGATCTTGATAAGGACCAAATTTCACATTAAGATAAGGAGCATTCCATCCAAACCAATCAATGATTCCGTATTCAACATTATTGTAAGTGGTTGTCCATGTCATATCTACCAGAGGTGTCTTGTAGTCAACTATTACATCTTCCCCATCTTCATCTTTTCCCCAAACAGGTTCAGTCCACCAACCTTTTCTTACATCTGAAGTGGGGATTGACTTCCATAATGCTTGATTGATATATCTACCCGCATAGCCCGGTGAATATCCATTACCAGTTAAAGAACAAATCATAGAGGGAAAATTGAGAATACCAGACTGTACAATATCATTAGTTTCAGATACATCACTTCCCCAGATCCAAGATGTCGCATTAATGTCATTAAATGAAGGTTTTGAAACTTGCTGTATAGTGTAGGGACTAAAACCAACCATAGCTTTTTCAGCATCTGCAGCTGCTTCGTTCCATTTCTCCATATTAAGATTAGCTCTTGCACGCAAACCATAAGCTACGTTTTGGTTGATCATCTCTTTACCGGTCCGACTGAAACCCTCTAATAAGTTTATAGCTTCATCCAGATCTTTCATGATCAAATCATATACTTGTTGTACTGTTGCTCTTGGATTATTTGCAGCTTGCTCGGGGGTTGTTTCTTCCGTTACGATGGGAACCGCAGGAGCGTTTTCATGTCCTTTATACGTAAACTGATATATTTGGACTAAGTGTAAATAGTCAAAAGCTCTTGAAGCTAATGCTTGACCTCTATATGCTTTTAACAGCGGATCTGACGTATCAGAAGGTATCGTAAATAAGATATCATTCGCTGTTTTCATATGACTGTAAAACAAATTCCATAAAAAGTATGTAATTTCACTTGGTGCAGTTCTGTCTGTATATCTCATAGAATTACGAAACCAGTTGTAACCTGAATTTTCAGATGGCATATCTTGCCCTGATGCATCAAACATTAGACCAGCAGCAGCATAACCAAAATCATAATGTCGAGTGCTACCATACCAATCGGAAATCGAAGCATACTTAATTAACCCAGAATACAGTCCATTAACTTCTGCTTGTAGTCTTTCAGGTGCAACCTTAGTGAGTTCTTCTTTTTGTTTTTCAGTAAAGACAGACCCTTCCGGCTCTAATTCTAAATCGGAACATCCAATGAAAAACATAAATGTAACACTGAGAAGAATATAAAATAAGTTATTTATTTTTTTCATAATTATTCTTTTTTTATTTATTAAAATTGAATACTTACACCACCGGAAACAGTTCTAATTGCAGAATAACGATATCCTCCAGATGAAGTATATGACCTACGTGGATCCATCCCTTTTCTTGCAGCCCATAAAGCCACATTGTCTGCTGTTAGGTAGATTCTCAAATTACTTAGTGATAAGTTTTGAGCAACATTCTTCGGTAACGTATAGCCCACAGTAATGTTTGTTAAATCCAAATAATTAGAGTTAGTTAAGAATCTATCAGACGTTGAGTTTGCATAAAGGTCTCCTGCTTTAAGTCTCGGAACATTTGTATTGGTGTTATCTGGAGTCCAAGCATTCAAAATATCCATGTGCCAGTTTGTTCCAGCACTATTAGTTGTACCTGAGTGCATTAGGGATTGATACCCATTATCAATCATTCTACCTCCTAATTGATAGGCAAATGATACTGAGAAGTCAAACCCATAAGCATTTAAGCTTGTTCCAAAACCACCATAAAATGTGGGTAATATGTTACCTGTAGCGTATTGAGTAGCTTGATTAAATTCAGTAGTCGTTTCCTGTCCTGTAACATTCCCTTCATCATCTTTTATGTCTTTATAATACAAAGCAACCCCATTTTCATTAACTCCAGCATAATTCCGGATGTACAAATTATACATTGATTCACCTTCTTTATATATACGAGTTCCTGAAATCAATTCTCCTTTAAGTTCCGGAGCGAGTTTCAATATTTTATTATTAAGATATGTGCCATTAGCATATACACTCCAGGTTAAATCTCTTGTTTTGATTAATTCTGATCTTAAATCAATTTCTACGCCTTGATTTGATACCGAGCCAATGTTCATAGGAATATTAGCGTATCCGTTTGAAGGAGGTACTGGCATATAGTATAGCATATCAGTTGTCTTCCGACTGAAATATTCAATGCTTCCACTTAATTTATTTTTAAATAAATTAAAATCAAAACCGGTATTAAAAGAATAAGAAGTTTCCCACGTAATATCTTTATTTCCTTTATAGGTCATTGTCGTAGCAAAATCTTTATTATTCTCTTTTACGGTGAATTGGTCTGTGTAAGGATAATAGTTACTTGTAACGCCGTCACTGTAGAGTAAAGCATCATTTCCTTGGATACCATAACTCATTTTAAATTTCAAAAAATCCACCCAATCTTGAGTATCCATGAAGTTCTCTCTGGTCATAACCCATGCAAAGCCTAAGCTACCAAAGTTACCCCATCTATTATCTGGATGGAAACGGGAAGAAGCGTCACGTCTGAATGATCCACTCATAATATATTTTTGATCATACTCATATTGAGCACGTCCCAACCATCCTTCAGTTCCATAATTATCAGTATATGATTCTGCAGCTGGGTTTAAAATGGCATTGTCAACTTCTACAATTGACGGATTAAATAGTTTTTCCTTACTAGCCATTATATATTTATACTTGTATCTGTAAGTCTCATGACCTAATAATATGTCAAAGCTGTGAACATCATCAAATATCTTATTGTAATTTAGCAATTGTTGATGATTCATAGAGGTAGTCCTAAAAGACCCATTATAAACAATACCACCAACTCTTGAATATTGTCCATAAAATGCATTATACAATCGGCTATATCTTGTGTTGTCGACATCAGCACCTAAATTATAGGTGAATCTAAGACCTTCAGTAATATCAACATCTACCCCCCATCTTCCTCCTAAAACATCGGCTAAGTACTGACGTTTATCTAATGCAATCATAGACGCAGGGTTTGATCCGCTCATAAAAGTACGCTGATAATTACCCCCAGTTCTATCCCCGAAGTCATATACTGTATAACCTCTTGAGTCTATTTTTATCGAACCATCAGCATTACGAACATACATAGGATAAATAGGAGCTAAGAAATCTGCTACATAAAATAAGTTTGCAGAAGAGGTTCCTTCTTGCGTTGCAGGAGAGGCCATGTCATAACTAGTATACGAAACATTGGCTCTAAATTTTAACCAATCTTTGGCCTGATAATCCGCATTTAAACGGGTTGAATAACGTTTGAATCCTGAATTTTCAACAATACCAGCGTCATCCAAATATCCACCAGACAAAAAATAATTTATTTTATCTGTTCCGCCTGATACACTCACGTTGTACTCTTGCCTTAAATTTCCTTTATCAAATAATTCATTATACCAGTTGTCTGGCTTGTAATAGAATTCTCCATCACTATAACCTAAGGTTGCACTTGGATTTAATTTACCATCCAACCCAATCATACTTTGTCCTTGAGGTACTGTGTATATTTTATATCCAACTCCTCCGTTTTGATTTGTAGGTAAGTATTGATTAGCCAGTGTATTAGCTTCATTAGGCCCACGTACATTTCCTGCTGCATCTTTTGTGTTAATGAATTCGTTGTAAATAGCCTGATAAGCCTTTTCCAAATACATAGCAGGGTCTGTCATTACATCATAATTGGATAATCCTCTTGAGTTAGTTCCCCATTTTGCATCTACATTTACAATCGCTTGTTTACTTTTACCACTTTTAGTAGTGATTAAAATTACGCCATTAGCTCCACGAGCTCCATACAAAGCATTGGATGCTGCGTCTTTTAAAACTGTAGTACTTTCGATATCTGCTGTGTTTATAGAAGATATATCTCCATCAAAGGGTACCCCATCAACTACGTATAAAGGAGAATTACCTGCTGCCATTGACCCCACACCCCTTATACGTACGGTTGACGTGGTTCCAGGTTGTCCGTTTGTTCTAGTAACTTGTACACCTGCAACTTGGCCTGATAACGCATTGGTAACGTTGGCAACTTGTCTTTTAGAAATTGCTTCGCTATCAATTACTGAGGCCGAACCAGTAAATGAAGATCTTTTTGCTGTACCATATGCAACGACCATTACTTCTTCAAGTAATTGAGTATCAGGAGCTAGTATGATTCTAACACTAGTGCTCACAGCTACTTCTTGTGTAACATAGCCAACATATGAAACAATCAGTATGCTGCCACTAGGTGCAGACAGGTTAAAACTGCCATCTACATCGGTTACTGTCCCTTGTGACGTGCCTTTAATCTGAATTGTAGCACCGATAACGGGTTCACCTGCTTCATCCACCACTGTCCCTCTCACTTGTGTTTGAGCCTGCGCAATCCCTATCCCTATAAAGAACAGGGCTAAAAACATAGTTAGTTTTCTTTTCATAAACTCTACTTTTAAATTAAACAATTATTGTATAAATCATTTTTTCATTCTGAGACAATCGCTGCAGTAAGTAAAAAACATACGTTTTTTGGAGTGGAAATAAAAGATATCAAAGCAAATCTTTGATGGGCTTCCTGTCGTAAGCGATTAACATAAAATAAGTTTCCTTATTTGTTTGCAAATATAAATTAAATTTTTATTATTAAATTACTTTTTGCAATATTCTTTAGTATAATTAAGCCAATAATTCTAACTAAGTTGTAAGTAATTTCTTCTCATAGATTCTGCATTTTGATTATTTTTAATTAAATTCAAATGATAATAAAATAATTAAAAATAATTGGAAGTTTATTCTTTTTGTATGAATAAAAAAGCATGAATCACCTTTAGGGGGGACGTGGCTCCCTATTCATAACTGATTAGAATATGTTTTAACTCAAAGTTAGTGCAAATATAAATTAAAATTTCTACACCAAATTGTTTTTTTGCATTTATTTCAATTTTTTTGTAATATTCTTTTTAAAATCGAAGTGTTTGCATTACACTTTAAAAGAAATATGCGAGAGAAAAAACAAACAAGATGCCTTTAAAAGCACCTTGTTAAAATATAGTTTTATTGAAAATAATGAATCACTTTCGTGTCAGCATTCCTATTTGTTGGTCGGATGTGGATTCTGTTCAGATCTGACATCCCAGTACATTTTGGAATAGTAGTTGTTGGTTCCGTCCTGAAGTTTGGCTATTGCGCCATTGAAACCATCCGGATTCAACGTACTTTCATTGGTAGGATACTTAACACGGGCAGGTAAATCTCCTTTTGTGTCGGAAAGCGGAGTAAATGCCACTTTTTCCCCACCTACCACATAGGTAAATTCTCCCGGTTTAAGCATCGTTAAAGGATAGCCGGTTCTCCGATATTCACTCCAGGCTTCGGTTCCCTGCATATACAGATGGATGTATTTCTGGGTTGCCACGGTTTCTGCGTTTACGGTTCCGCTGACTGATTCGAGGTAGGTATCCAATGCATCTTGGTCAAGGGTTTTACCTGCTAATGTATACCAGTGTTCTAATGAAGACTCAACACCTTCTTCGTACCATTCCTGATCCCAATTGTAACGTTCGCTGAGAATGAAACACAATTCTGCATACGTCATCAACGGAACGGAGAAGTCCTTATTTAAAATAATAGGAGGAGAAGCAGAATACCAGGAGGGAGCGGCGTTTCTGATGGCAGTTGTCATGTTGTTGCTCGGTAATCCGTAAGGAAGTCCCAGGTATTTTCCGCCTCTTGGTGTTGTGTAAATTGTTAGTCGCGGATCAACCACGCCTTCCCACGGATGTTGTTTGTTGTTCAGAGTGTCGGGCTGTCCTTTTAAAAGGTCTGTAAACGGCTTTGTTATTGAAAAGTCGTTACGTCCGTCCACAAAATAACCCCGGTAGAAGTAGCATTCGTTGGGAGCTTCGTTGGAGTATTTAAACATCGCTTCATCGTCATTCGATGTAAATACACCCGAAGCAACTGCCTGATCAATATATGTTCTCCAGTTAGGGTCGACCTTAGATAGACGAATGGCAATACGGCATTTTAAACTGTTCGCAAATTGTTTCCATTTTGTAGCATCACCTTTATATATCCTATCTCCCGAAGTAAAAGCCTCTTCATCTTCGTTGATAAGCGCAATGGCATTGTCTAATTCTTTGATAAATTCGGGATAAAGAACGTTCAATTCATCGTATTTAGGATAAGTTATGCCATCATTCAATTTGAACGCTTCCGAATAAGGAACGCTACCCCAGGTATCAGCAACAACCTGCATCAACCATATCTTTAAAATTTTAGCCACTGCTATCTGGTTGTTATTGTTGCCATAGGTGGCAGCTTCGTTTTTAGTTGCCTCATCAGTATTCATCTTTTCGATAAGGGCGTAGTTGCCTGCCGTAACGTATAAATGATTGAAGTAACTGTTATTGACAGATTCACGGATTTGGTAGCGGTCTTCCTCTGTATAATTCCGTTGACTCCAATATTGAGCATACGGTAATGCTTGACGGCCGCTGAACCAGGTGTCGTAAATGTAATCCATCATTTTCTTCTGAGCTCCTGTCAAAAGGGTGGAAGTAGAGACTTTATCCGGTTGATTCGGATTTTTGTTCAGATCCTCCAAGTCTTGACACGATACAATCAAGAATATAGCAAGTAATGCGAGTAATATTTTGTTGAATGTTTTCATTGTCCTGTTTTTTAATTAAAATTGAAATCCAACGTTAAGACCAAAAGTGGCTAGCGAAGGTAATGCGCCACCTTCGATACCCTGAATATTTCCGGAACTTGTTGTGGCGGATTCCGGGTCGAAGTGTTTCGTGTCGGGTCCCCAGAGTGCTAAGTTACGTCCATAGGCAGAAATGTTTAAGTTGCTGATGTATTTGGATTTCAACGGAACGCGATAACCAATAGTGATTTCCCTTAATTTTACAAAATCGCTTTTAAAAACACTTTGGGCAGCCGGCCCGGAATACATGCTTCCGCCCCATGTTTCTGCATCTACCCTGACATCGTTTGGTGTACCATCGGCAAAAACACCCGGTAACAATACACCCCCATTTTCTTCCGGGTCGTTTCGTTTGGGAATTCCTAATTCGTTATTGTCTGCTGTTTCTTCAAGCATACCGGAGTAGATACCCCACATATAGGATGTGGAGAAAAATTTACCGCCTCTCTGTCCGTCAAATAAAACGCTAAGACTGAGGTTTTTATAGTTAAATGTGTTTAAGAAACCTCCGGTTAATTTTGGATATACACTGCCGAGGGGAACATTTCCACTGGTAGATGCGTAAAGTCCGTCATCCTGAACTACTTTATTTCCGTTGTCATCATAAACATAGTCTGTACCCATGATAACTCCGTATTCCTGACCTTTGAAGGCACCGACTTCAACTTTAAACGGAGCATTTACGATGCGGTAATAATCCACTCCCTCAATCAGGTCAACTACCTTGTTTTTGTTGCTAGCCATGGTGATGGTTGCATTCCATTCAAATTCAGGCGTTTTGATGGGAGAAACGTCAAATTTCAATTCAACCCCCTGGTTGTCCATTCTTCCGGCGTTAATAATCATGGAAGTATAACCGCTGGCACCTGTTAACGACAGAGGCATTATCTGATCGCGTGTGATACTTTTGTAGAGTGTGAAATCAAATCCCAGTCTGTTGTTGAGAAAACGGGCTTCAAGACCTGCTTCGTAAGAATGGGTTTGTTCAGGTTTCAAGGCAAGGTTATTCTTGATTAACGGTAGTAAATAGGCATGATTCTGATCCAAGCTGGTATAAAAAGCATAGGTGTCAAAAATACGGTACGGATCGGTGTCGCCACCTACTTTTGCATAACCCAGCCTGATCTTGGAGAAAGTCAGCCAGTCTTGCTTAACCAATTCCGACAGTATTAAACTTCCCGTTAAAGAATAATAAAGATATCCCTTGCCGTTTAAGCTGGAAGACCAGTCGTTGCGGATGGTCCCATCAAGATATGCCAGAGACTGATACCCTAACGTGGTACTTGCGAATAAGCTGTTGATGGATTTTTCGCTGGTAAAGTTTTCAGCTTTTGCCGGGCTCTTCGAGTTGGACAAGTTGTAAAACTCAGGAAGTACCAGGCCTGAAACTGAATAACCCTCCAGGCGTTCATAATTACGGAACATGTTGTTGGCTCCCACATTGAAGTTCCAGGAAAGGTCTTCGTTCAAATTTGTGGAGTATTGAATCAGTAATTCATTATTAAGTTCGTATTGTTGACGGTGATACTCGGCAAATTTGGATTCTTCCTGTGAATACACCGCACTTCGTTCGAACTGCTTGTCGCTGAAAAAATCTAAGCTCGATTTAAACTGTGCCGTTAAATTTTTCAGGATGTAAGCCTTTACACCAGCATTGCCGTATAACCTGTTTCGAGTGTCATTTTGGTAGTTCATGTAGCGTGACCAATACGGGTTGTTTGAGTACTCAGGTTTGGGATCGTCCCATCCTGCGCGGTTCCACGAGGCTTGGGAGCCATCATGTTTATACTTATACAGCGATTTCAGTTCTTTCATATCCAATTGGCGTTGTCCCCATTGTATAAACTTTTGCATCACGTTGTTGTCTCCATATCCGGTTTCAGGACGTCCGGTAGTTGCCTGATTCAGATAAGTGATGTTTGAAAAGAGTTCATACTTATCGGTTAATTTGATGGAGCCGCTTGCGTTGAATGAATTCTTTTGCAAATTACTATTGGGCATATAACCTTTTAACGACATGTTCGTGTAGGAAACCCTGAAGGCGGTGTTGTCGTTGGCCCTCGATATATTGATGTTATTGGTTATGCTGACACCGGTTTCAAAAAACTTGTCGATATCGTTTGCGGGTGCCTGCCAGAGGCTGGTTGTAGGATCGCCAATTTTACCGCCGTTTTCCCACTTCGCCAGATCGTACCACGATAGGTATTTGGTGGTTCCATCGTATGCCGGGCCCCAGCTCTCGTCGACCCCATAGTCCATAATGTTGTAATCAACGCCATTGATTCGAGCCAAAGGCTCCCCATCTTCATCGTAGGCTCCCAGTGAATACCCGCCACCGTATTTGGTTTGCATTACCGGAAGTTTATTCACTTTTTCAAATCCGATGCCGGTGTTAAATGAAATTCCCAATCCTTTCTGGCTTGCACCTTTTTTGGTAACGATCATAACCACACCGTTCGTGGCGCGGGAACCGTACAATGCCGAAGCATTGGGCCCTTTTAAAACAGAAATCGATTCGATGTCGTCGGGGTTGATGTCCTGGATCAGGTTGCCGTAGTCGTATCCTCCTGCTCCACGTGCAGCATCGTTTGTGTTATAATCCGTACCTTCAATGGGAACTCCGTCGATGACAAACAAGGGCTGGTTATTGCCGGAAATGGATTTGGCACCCCTTATAAGTATTTTTGATGAACCACCCATATTTCCGGTTGATCCGGAAATATGCAAGCCGGAAACTTTCCCCACCAGGGAATTTATTGGATTCGTAACGCCTCCTCGGGATTTGATCATTTCGTCAGCGCTCACCTCTGCAACAGAATATCCGAGTGATTTTTTCTCACGGCTAATTCCGAGTGCCGTCACAACCACTTCTTGTAGTAATTCCGTATCCGGTAGAAGCGTAATGTTTACGGTTGGTCGAACAGGTATTTCCTGGGTGGTTAACCCTACGTAGGAGATAACGAGCGTCGCATTTGCCGGAGCGGACAACGAAAATTGCCCGTCAAGATCCGTGACCGTACCCTGTGCAGTACCTTTTACCTGTATGGTAGCTCCGATTATCGGAATCCCTGCTTCATCCACAACAGTACCGCGTACTTGTGTTTGAGCAGTTAAGATCCCTATTCCTGTCAGGAACAGGGTCAAAAACATGAATAACTTTCTTTTCATAAACTCTACTTTTAAATTAAACGCTTTGCAATACTTGAAAATATGATCGATTGTAATTTTCGAAAGAGTCGGCTTTTTGAGTATGGGCAAAGGCGGTAGACAGAATACTTGTCGCTTAAGAATATGCTCGTCGGCTTTTTCGATAAATCAGAAATCACGCAAATATATGTGAAAATAAAATAATATAATATATAATATAACGAAATTAACACGATAGTTTTTTAAAAAAGTCAATTTAATATTTACAGATTATCGAATATTAGGCTTGATAACCTTTGAAAACAAATTAATCTTAGTTTATAAGTTGCAATTTTGTTTTTCCCAAAACACCAGGTTGTCAAAATAACCTAAAACGATGCAAAAATAACCTTAAAATTAGTATTATGCAATAATTTCGTGTTAAAATCGATGATAAAACAAGTATAATACCTATTATTGAAGAATAATGATAGAGTTTGAATGGTTTTGTAGACTTTTTTTTCGTAGATCCGTATGGGTTAAAACAAAAAAACGGGACGACAAACAGCCGTCCCGTGAATAAATATAGGGTGATGTGTGATCGGTTACTTTTCTATCCCCAGTAATTCTACATCGAAGATCAATGTAGAGAAAGGTTTGATGGTTCCACGGTCTTGGGCGCCGTAAGCCAGGTTGTAGGGAACGTAGAGTTTCCATTTCGAACCAACAGGCATCAGTTTGAGTGCTTCTGTCCATCCGGGAATAACTTGTGTTACACCGAAAGTGGCCGGTTCTTTTCTATCGACACTGCTGTCGAAAACAGTTCCGTTGATAAGGGTGCCGTGATAATGCACTTTCACTGTATTGGTGTCACCCGGTATTGGTCCGTTACCTTTACGGATCACTTCGTATTGTAATCCACTGGGAAGAGTAATCACGCCTTCGCGCTTACCGTTATCGGCCAGGAATTTTTCGCCGGCAGCGATACTGTCTTTATATTGAACCTTCAGCTCTTCTTCCTGTTTGGCCTGTTCTTTAGCCTGAGCTTGTTCTACTTTTCTTTGAATCAATCCATTGGCGTCCACCTTGGAAATGGCGGTGCTTTGATTTTTCAATGTGCTGATTAAGCCGGCCAACATCTGATCGTTGTTGATCTTTTTGGTGGAATCCTGGCCGAACAGCATCGTTCCAAATTGAGGAAGCATTTGTTGGGAAATCTGATGCCCAATGCTTAAGCCTTGAATATAAGCTGATTTTTCTTCTCCACCCTTCAACGATTCTTTCAATCCCTTGATGAATTCGTCCAGTTTTGGAGCATTTACCTTATTCAGTGAATCGATTTTTGCATTCATCTCTTTCTGTAACGCTTGTTTCTGGGTAGAATCGGCAGTAGCAATACGCATTTGATAATCGTATTCGATATTGGATGCACCCTGGATAATTCCAGACTGCTCCAGGTACTGCATCAATCCGCCCTGGTCGGCCAGATTTACGCCATAAGCATAAGAAATACTATCTACATCGCTTTTTAACGATGCCGCAGGAGCAGAACTGCCGCCACCGCAAGATACCAGCATAATTGAAACTGCTGCCAATGCGCCAAGTACAACAAAGTTTTTTTGTTTCATTTTTTTTCTTTTTTATTTAATGGGTTCTCTTTATTCTATCCCTAACAATTCAACATCGAAAATTAAGGTGGAGTTGGGTTCTATGGAGCTTCCGGCCCCCTGGCTTCCGTATGCTAGCTCCGAAGGAATATATAACCTCCATTTGGAGCCGACGCTCATCAGCTGCAATGCCTCTACCCAGCCTTTAATCACTTGGTTGACACCAAATACAGCAGGTTGTCCCCTTTCTACGGAACTATCAAAAACCTTGCCGTTTATCAATGTACCGTGATAATGGCACTTCACTTTTTCGGTTGCTTTGGGTTTTGGTCCTGAGCCTTCTTTAAGAATTTCGTATTGTAATCCGCTGGCAAGGGTAATAACACCGTTCTTCTTCTTGTTCTCTTCCAGAAATTTACGTCCGATTCTTAGGTTCTCACCCAGCATCTCGTTTTGCCTTTTGCTCAAATATTCCTGAATGTATTGATTGGCCTCCTGTGGGCTCATTTCTGCTGCGCCGTTGTTTATAACTTCAACGAATGCCTTTACAAACGAGTCTGTGTCAATCTGATTTAGCCCGGAATTAACAAGACTCGATGCCATACTCATTCCTAACGCGTAACTTAATTTATCCATTCAACTTTTTTCTTTTTTTCAATTTGGACACAAAAGTACGAATTTAATACGGAATAATTCTTCTTTTGAGTATAAAAAACTATATTTGTATAAGGAGGATAACCATTTAAACGGACAAAAAATGAAAAAGAAACTTGTTATACTTACCGGAGCAGGAATGAGTGCCGAAAGTGGAATATCGACGTTTCGCGATTCGGGTGGATTATGGGATAAATACCCCGTTGAAGATGTCGCCACTCCCGAAGCATTCCACAGAAATCCGGCACTTGTGTTGGAGTTTTATAATATCCGCCGGCGCGAGCTGATCCGTGCAAAGCCCAATGAGGGGCATGCCGGAATTGCAGATATGGAGAAGGATTTTGACGTTCAGGTAATTACGCAGAATATTGATAATTTGCACGAACAGGCGGGAAGTACCAAGGTACTGCACTTGCACGGTGAGTTGATGAAAGTGAGGTCTACCGGTGACGAATCGTTGATCTATGAGTTGCCGGCCGATAAACCGGAGATCAACATGGGCGATAAGTGCGAAAAGGGATATCAGCTGCGTCCGCATATCGTATGGTTTGGAGAGGCTGTACCGATGATTACCGAGGCTGCGGAATTGGCCGGGAAAGCAGATATTTTTGTGATAATAGGCACTTCAATGAATGTATATCCGGCTGCGGGATTACTGGACTATGTGAAAAAAAATGTTCCCGTTTACCTGATTGATCCCAAAGATGTGAATACCGGCCGGTACGATGTATTTCATATAAAAAAAGGGGCATCGGAGGGAGTGAAGGAGTTGCGCCAGAGATTGGGCGACCCGACGATAGGGCGAGTGTAAATCGTAAATAAAAAAATAGTATCTTTGTTATCCTTTTTCAGAAAAAAATCATTACACATTATTTAATAAAGGGATGATCCAAAATAATGTCGTATTTGCCAAGATTGAGAAAGATTAATTAAGATTGAACAAGATTGATAAACTGCCGCCCATATTCAATCTTGTTCAATCCGCCATCAATCTCATTCAATCTAAAACACAGTAATAATTTATTGGATAATTTAATTTATAGAGATTAGTGAGTAAGCAGGTAGTTGAAACCCCGATGATGAAGCAGTACAACGAGATTAAACAACAACATCCCGATGCTGTTTTACTCTTCAGGGTAGGTGATTTTTACGAGACTTTTTCGGATGATGCGATCACGGCTTCGGAGATCCTGGGAATAACGCTGACGCGCCGAGCAAACGGTGCAGCACAATTCGTGGAATTGGCCGGATTTCCGCATCACGCTCTTGATACGTATTTGCCTAAACTGGTTCGTGCGGGGAAACGTGTGGCTATCTGCGATCAGCTGGAAGACCCGAAGCTTACCAAAACGATTGTTAAGCGCGGTATCACCGAATTAGTTACGCCGGGTGTATCTATTAATGATAATGTGTTGAATCACAAGGAGAATAATTTTCTGGCAGCCGTTTATTCGGCAAACGGAAAGACGTTCGGCATCTCTTTTCTCGATATCTCAACGGGTGAGTTTCTCACTACCGAAGGTAATAAGGACGAAACAGACAAATTGCTTTCCAGCTTTTCACCCAAGGAGATCCTTATCGAGCGGGGCAGTAAGCGTAAGCTTGGAGAATACTTCGGGGCGGACTACTTCTTTTTCGAACTCGACGATTGGATATTTACCGATGATGCAGCCCGCGAACGCTTATTAAACCATTTCAACACAAAGAACCTAAAAGGGTTTGGGGTACAGCACCTGCCCCTTGGAATTATTGCGTCCGGAGCTGTGTTGCATTATCTGGATATAACACAGCACACTCAGATCAGTCACATTACTTCACTCAGGCAACTGGATGAAAGCCGTTACGTACGACTGGATAAATTCACGGTACGCAGCCTGGAGCTGATTTCCACGATAAATGAAGGTGGAAAAAGTTTACTCGATATACTCGATAAGACCATCTCACCCATGGGGTCGCGCATGTTACGCCGCTGGATGGTGTTTCCCCTCAAGGATATCAGGCCCATTGAAGAACGCCTGGATGTGGTGGAAAACTTTTTCCGCGAAACAGCATTGAAAGAGCTGCTCGAGGAAAAACTCTCGCTTATCGGTGACTTGGAACGAATCATATCTAAAGCGGCTGTCGGTAGGATCTCTCCCCGCGAAGTGGTACAGCTCAAGGTGGCTTTAACAGCAATAGAACCGGTACGTGAAGCCTTCCTGTCGTCCGAAAATGCCGGCCTTCAGGAGATGGGTAGGAAATTAGATCCTTGCTTCGTTATCCGGGATCGGATTGAACGGGAGATCTTTCCGGATCCGCCGGCTCTGCTGAATAAGGGGGGGGTGATTAAAAAAGGAGTGAACGGACAGTTGGATGAGCTTCGCGAAATTGCCTACTCGGGCAAAGATTACCTCCTACAGTTGCAGCAACGTAAAAGTACGGAAACGGGTATACCCTCTCTGAAGATTGCTTTCAATAATGTTTTCGGATATTACATTGAAGTGCGGAATACGCACAAAGACAAGGTCCCTGAAACGTGGATACGGAAACAAACGCTGGTAAGCGCAGAACGTTACATTACCGAGGAACTGAAAGAATATGAAGAAAAAATATTGGGTGCCGAAGAAAAAATTGTATCGCTGGAAACACAGCTATACAACGCTCTTGTGGAGAGCCTGATAGAGTATATTCCAACTATACAGGGTAACGCAACCGTTATGGCAAGGGCAGATTGCCTGTTGTCTTTTGCAAAAATAGCTCGGGAGAACAAGTATATCCGTCCCGAAATAAACGAGTCGGATGCCATCGATATCAAGAGTGGCCGCCACCCTGTGATCGAAAAACAGCTTCCGCATGATGAGCCCTATATTGCCAACGATGTGTATCTCGACAGGGATTCACAGCAAATCATTATTATTACCGGTCCCAACATGGCCGGGAAATCGGCCTTACTGCGCCAAACGGCGCTGATCACTATTATGGCGCAAATAGGGAGTTTTGTCCCGGCAGAATCCGCAAAGATAGGACTGGTGGATAAGATCTTTACCCGCGTCGGCGCATCGGACAATATATCGCTGGGCGAATCCACGTTTATGGTGGAAATGAACGAAGCAGCCAATATCATCAATAATATCTCGGAACGGAGTCTTGTGCTTTTTGATGAATTGGGCAGAGGTACAAGTACCTACGATGGGATTTCTATTGCGTGGTCGATCGTGGAATATATTCATGAGCACCCCCGGGCAAAAGCCAAGACTCTTTTTGCCACCCACTACCACGAGTTGAATGAGATGGAAAAATCGTTTAAGCGAATCAAAAACTACAATGTTGCTGTAAAGGAGATTGACAACAAAGTCATTTTCTTGCGAAAACTCGTGCCGGGAGGGAGTGAACACAGTTTTGGTATTCACGTTGCCAAAATGGCCGGGATGCCGCAGAGCATTACCAAACGGTCGGAAGCGATCCTGGAACAGATGGAAACAGCCAATCGCAGACAGGGCATCAAAAAGCCGATAAAGGATATTGTTGAAAAACGGGAGGGCTATCAGTTGAGTTTTTTCCAGCTGGACGACCCTGTTTTAAGCCAGGTTCGTGACGAAATACTCAATCTGGATGTCAATAACCTTACCCCTATTGAGGCGTTGAATAAATTGAATGAAATTAAGAAAATAGTGAAAGGGAAAT
>ENA-UOOI01002381-UOOI01002381.1-fermentation-metagenome-genome-assembly--contig:-NODE-2381-length-16481-cov-31.961646_pt1 | contig 16481 bp, 20 predicted proteins | sample MGYA00245779_ERZ724027 | MGnify/ENA primary metagenome ERZ724027 (study PRJEB28704, sample SAMN03018318) | fermentation metagenome | biome: anthropogenic terrestrial biome; feature: soil...
TGCTGTATTACACCAATATTATATTGCCGCTGTGCCCGGTTGTCAATAGAAAATGCAGGATATGCAATAAATTAAGTACAGTATTGCATAAAAGCCTTTAGCAAGAACTAATTTCTAGAATATTTCAACAAATATGCATTTCGAATCCATAAATCATGCAAAAAACTATTGACTTAATAAGATAAATATCCTAAGATAAAAAGTATACAAAAGTAAGTTAACTTTCTAAAAATCTAAAATTGTCTAATAAAAAGAGGGCAATCCTCTGTTTTTGAGGGGCGCCGTACTCTATCCCAAAAAGTTAGTTTGCAGGGAGGCCTGTTCTTTTATGCAATATGAAGGCGAAACGCGGATTCCTTCCGGATGTGCCATTTCAGGCATATTTTCCCGGAGCGGCCGTCGGTTCAGCGGGGAACCCATTATTCGTTCCATTACGCCGATGCACGACCGATCCAACGGTCTTGGCGGCGGCTTTGCCGCTTATGGCATTTATCCAAAGCAGAAGGACCTTTATGCGTTCCATGTGTTTTACGACAGTGTGCGCGCAAAAGAAGAGTGCGAGCATATTATTCAGTCTAGTTTTGATATCAGCGTGGCAGAGCGAATTCCGACTCGAAAAGTCACCGGAATTACTGATGCGCCGGCCATCTGGCGTTATTTTGCTTTGCCTTTTCCCAAAAAGCTAGAGGAAACCGGGCTGGACGAGCGGGATTTTGTCGCGCGCTTTGTCATGAAGATTAACACGCAGGTGCGCGGGGCCTATGTGTTCAGCAGCGGTAAAAACATGGGCGTTTTCAAAGCGGTTGGTTTTCCGGAAGATGTAGGCCGGTTTTACCGGCTGGAGGAATATGAAGGCTACTGCTGGACAGCGCACGGCCGTTACCCGACCAATACCCCGGGCTGGTGGGGCGGTGCGCATCCCTTTGCCCTGCTGGATTATTCCGTCGTGCATAACGGGGAAATTTCATCCTATGATGCAAACCGCCGGTTCATTGAAATGTACGGCTATACCTGTACGCTCCTGACCGACACCGAAGTAATCACCTATATTATCGACTACCTGAACCGCCGGCAGCACTTGAGCCTGCGGGAAACGGCCGATATTATTGCCGCTCCGTTCTGGAGTGAAATTGATGCTATGCCGGAAGACAGACGCCGGTATTATACCTATCTGCGCAATGTCTTTTCCAGTCTGCTGATTACTGGGCCTTTTTCCATCCTGCTGGGCTATACCGGCGGGATGATGGCACTGAACGACCGGTTAAAGCTGCGCAGCATGGTGGTAGGGGAGAAGGACGATACCGTGTACGTGGCAAGCGAAGAGTGTGCCATCCGTACCATTCAGCCCAGTTTGGATAAACTGTGGTCGCCACGCGGCGGCGAACCGGTTATTGTGACACTGAAAAAGGGGGTTAAGGTTTAACATGGGTATCAACTATACAGTCCCGGAATATGATGTCATCCGTGACCCTCAGCGGTGCATTGCCTGCCGTGTCTGCGAGCGCCAGTGCGCCAACGAAGTCCATTCCTTTGATCCGGATACGGGAACAATGAAGAGCGACGAGTCAAAGTGTGTCAACTGTCACCGCTGTGTTTCGCTCTGCCCGACTCACGCATTGAAAATCGTGAAAAATCCGGATACATTCCGCACAAATGCCCTGTGGAGCAATGAGGCGATTGAGGAGATATACCGTCAGGCAGAAACCGGAGGCATGCTGCTTTCTTCCATGGGGAACCCCAAACCGTACCCGGTTTACTGGGACAAAATACTTCTCAACGCTTCACAGGTGACAAACCCTTCCATTGATCCTTTGCGTGAGCCGATGGAGACCCGGACTTTTCTCGGAAAAAAGCCGGATAAAATTGAACGTAATGCGGATGGCGGCATCAAAACAGACAATCTTCCGCCGCAGCTGAAACTGGAAGTACCCATTCTTTTTTCCGCTATGAGCTACGGCTCTATCAGTTACAACGCGCACGAAAGCCTTGCACGCGCGGCGCAGGAACTGGGAACCTATTACAATACCGGCGAGGGCGGTCTGCACGAGGATTTTTACAAATATGGCCCCAACACAATCGTTCAGGTCGCTTCCGGCCGGTTCGGTGTGCATAAAAAATATCTTGAAGCCGGTGCAGCCATTGAGATCAAAATCGGGCAGGGCGCCAAGCCGGGTATCGGCGGTCATCTGCCAGGTGCAAAAATCGTCGGGGACGTTTCCCGCACAAGGATGATTCCAGAGGGCAGTGATGCCATTTCACCCGCGCCGCACCATGATATTTATTCTATTGAGGATCTGCGCCAGCTGGTTTATTCCTTAAAAGAAGCGACGGAATACAAGAAGCCGATTATTGTCAAAATTGCCGCGGTGCATAATGTGGCGGCCATCGCGAGCGGTATTGCACGCAGCGGAGCCGATATCATTGCCATCGACGGTTTCCGGGGCGGAACAGGGGCGGCCCCAACCCGAATCCGCGACAATGTCGGAATTCCCATTGAGCTGGCCTTGGCTTCGGTGGATGAACGGCTCCGCCAGGAGAAGATCCGCAATAACGTTTCGCTGATTGTAGGCGGAGGGATCCGAAGCTCCGCAGACGTAATCAAGGCCATTGCCCTGGGTGCAGACGCCGTCTACATTGCAACGGCCGCGCTGGTTGCCCTTGGCTGCCATCTGTGCCGGACCTGCCAAACGGGCAAGTGCAACTGGGGGATTGCGACGCAGCGTCCCGATCTTGTAAAACGCCTGAATCCGGATATCGGATACAAACGTTTGGTTAACATGATTTCCGCCTGGCAGCACGAAATTATGGAGATGATGGGCGGCATGGGAATCAATTCCATTGAAGCGCTCCGCGGCAACCGTCTGATGCTGCGCGGCGTGGGTCTGAACGAAAAAGAGCTTGAGGTTTTGGGCATCAAGCATGCGGGGGAGTAAGCTGATGAAACGTGTTTATGTGAATGAAAAATGGTGTCTGGGGTGCCATTTATGTGAATACAACTGCGCATTTGCCAATTCCGGAGAAACCGACATGGTAAAAGCGCTTAAGGATGTGACCATCCATCCGCGGATTCAGGTCGAGGGCGACAATCAGGTCAGCTTTGCCGTTTCCTGCCGTCACTGTAAGGATCCTGTTTGTGTAAAAAGCTGTATTGCGGGCGCTTTAAGCGTCCGTGACGGCGTGATTCACTGTGATCAGGACAAATGCGTCGGCTGTTACACCTGCATTTTGGTTTGTCCCTACGGCGCAGTTGTCCCTGCCCCAGACGGCTATGTGATTCAGAAATGCGAACTCTGCACCAATAACCGTTTTGGTGAACCGGCCTGTGTAAAAGGCTGCCCAAACGGTGCGATTGTGTTTGAAGAGAGGGGAACGGAATGAAGTATGTGATTATCGGCAATTCCGCGGCGGCGGTCGGCTGTATTGAAGGTATCCGCTCCATCGACCCTGAAGGCTCTGTCACGGTTATTTCTGACGAGCCGTATGCCGTCTACTCCCGTCCGCTGATCTCGTATCTTTTGTATGGAAAAACGGATTTAGAGCGGATGAAATATCGTCCCGACGATTTTTATGAGAAGAACGGTGTCAAAACGATTCTGGGCGTTCGGGCCGTGAAGGTGAACCGTGCCGCAAAAGAAGTTATTCTGTCAGATGGGCGCCGAGTGCCGTTTGAAAGGCTGCTGTTTGCCACGGGTTCCCGGCCGTTTGTTCCGCCGATGGATGGCTTGGACAGGGTGGAAAAGAAATTCACTTTTATGAAACTGGACGACGCGAAGGCGCTGGAAGCGGCACTTACGAAGGAATCCCGTGTCCTCATTGTCGGTGCGGGATTGATTGGCCTGAAGTGCGCTGAAGGAATTCGGAATCGGGTGCGCTCCATCGCCGTTGTTGATCTTGCCAACCGGATTCTGCCGAGCATCCTTGATGAAACCGGTTCAGTTATGGTGCAGAAGTATATTGAATCTTTCGGAATTCGGTTTATTCTTGGGGACAGTGTGGAACATTTTGATCCGGGCCTGGCCAGGCTGAAAAGCGGGGGAGAGGTTCCGTTCGACGTGCTGATTCTGGCGGTCGGCGTACGGCCGAATACGCAGCTTGCGGCGGAGATCGGCTGTAAAACCGGGCGCGGGATTGTTATCGACAGCCATTCTGCCACATCCCTGCCGGATGTCTACGCAGCGGGCGACTGCTGCGAATGCCGCGATATTACAACCAATTCCAGCCGGGTGCTGGCGATTCTCCCCAATGCTTATCTGCAGGGTGAAACGGCAGGCATCAATATGGCCGGAGGTGAGAAGTCGTTTGACAAGGCTATCCCGATGAATGCCATTGGCTTTTTTGGCCTGCATATTATCACCGCGGGCAGTTATGACGGGGAAGCGTGGACGGAGCAGACGGAGAAGACTTACAAAAAGCTGGTTTCGAAAGACGGTCTGCTCAAAGGCTATATCCTGATCGGCGACGTGGCCCGCGCGGGCATATATACGTCCCTTATCCGGGAGCAGACTCCGCTTGATTCGATCGACTATGAACTGATTAAGAAAAAACCGCAGCTGATGGCGTTTACCGCGGAGCGGCGCAGAGAAATGCTGGGAGGCGTCCAATCATGACTCATATTGACGCGCAGGGAAAGTACTTTAAGCAGCTCAATCAGGAGATCCGTGCAGAGAAGGACCCGGAAATTACGGTTGACAACTGCATGGGGCAAAGATATATCGGTGCCGGAATGAGCAAAAAAAAATTGCTGATTCACGGAGTGCCGGGCAACGCCCTCGGCTGCTATCTGGACGGCGGAGCTATCCGGGTGACGGGCAATGCGCAGGATCAGACGGGAGACACCATGAACGGCGGGACGATTCTCGTGGAAGGTTCCAGCGGTGACGCAACGGGTTATTCCATGCGCGGCGGAAAAATTTTTGTTCGGGGCAACGCCGGTTACCGGGTCGGTATTCACATGAAAGCCTACCGTGAAAAACAGCCGCTGATTATTATCGGCGGCGAAACAGGAAGTTTCCTCGGGGAATACCAGGCGGGAGGAACCATTATTGTGCTTGGGCTGAACAGTTCCCGCCAGGTGCCTGTGGGCAACCTCTCCTGCACGGGGATGCACGGCGGCCGCCTGTATCTCCGGTGTGAGGAGCTTCCTGCCGATCTCCCGAAGCAGGTTAATGCTGCGAAGGCCACAGCGGAAGACATGGCCGCCGTCAGCGGCTTTTTGGATCAGTTCTGCCGGGCTTTTTCTATTTCTAAAAAGGAGATCCTTTCTAGGCCGTTTTTCGTCATAACTCCAAACAGCAGCAATCCCTATAAGGAACTTTATACGTTTAACTGAACCTCCTCAGGAACGGGTGACGGCAACTGCACAAAAACAACAAGAAAACACGCCTTGAAACGGCTTTTGGCTGCCGGTCAACGCGTGTTTTTTTCCGTATTAGTAACCGAATTTTCCGGTAAGGGATTCGTCGTTCTGGACCCAGCTGTCAACGGCAGTAACGGTAAAATTCGCTTTGCTGGTGCGTGCAATCACTTTTTGGATACCGGCGTTGATAATCAGGCGCTTGCACATGGAACACGGTGCGGGGTTGGAAACATAATCTCCGTTTTTAGCCTCTTTACCGACAAGATAAAGTGTTGCGCCGATCATATCGTTTCTTGCCGCGCTGATAATGGCATTCATTTCCGCATGTACGGAACGGCAGAGCTCATAACGTTCTCCGCGCGGTATGCCAAGCGTTTCGCGGACACAGTACCCGAGATCAAGGCAGTTTTTCCGCCCGCGCGGCGCTCCGGTATAACCGGAGGATACGATTTCATCGTGGTTGACGATGATTGCCCCAAAATTGCGGCGCAGGCAGGTGCCGCGTTCTGAAACGGTTTCGGCAATATCCAGGTAATAATTGGTTTTGTCTGTACGTTGCATTTTTCGTCCCTCCTCAGGGCTTTATCGGCGAAGGATAGAATTCTCCGTCTGGATATGCTATACTGTCTATTGCATAAAGAAATTAAGAAACGAGGATTTTCACGATGGATTTATCCGACCTAACTACAGTCCGTGCTGTGCTTTCCCGGCACGGGTTTCATTTTTCCCGGACGCTTGGGCAGAATTTTCTGGTCGATTCCACTGTGTGCCCCCGTATGGCTTCCCTTTGCGATGCGAATAAAGATTCCGGTGTTTTGGAAATTGGGCCGGGGATCGGCGTCCTGACGCAGGAACTTGCCGCCTGTGTCCAAAAGGTCGTATCGGTAGAGTTGGATCGCAGCCTGGAACCGGTTTTGCAGGAAACGCTGGCCGGCTGCCATAATGTCCGGTTTATCTGGGGTGATATCCTGAAAATGGACCTGCAAAAACTGATCCGGGAAGAATTTGCAGATATGAATGTGGCGGTTTGCGCCAATCTGCCCTATTATATCACTTCACCCGTGGTGATGCGTTTTTTGGAAGAGAAACTTCCCGTTTCCAGCCTGACGGTTATGGTGCAGCAGGAGGCCGCTGAGCGGCTCTGCGCCGAACCGGGGGAAAGGGCCTGCGGTGCGGTCAGCGTAGCAGTTTGGTATTATTCAGAGCCCAAAATCCTGTTTTCGGTTCCGCGTTCCTCTTTTTACCCGAGTCCCAATGTGGACTCCGCCGTCATACAGCTGAAAATTCGGAAAAAGCCTCCCGTAAAGATATCCAGTGAGAAAGCATTTTTTGCACTGGTCAAAGCAGCTTTCGCACAGCGGCGCAAAACGGCCGTGAATTCCATTTCAAAGGGCCTTGCCCTTCCGAAAGAAGAGGTGGAGGCAGCCATCCGGAAAGCCGGCGCAATGCCGGCGGCACGGGCGGAACAGCTGACTATGGCGCAGTTTGCGGAACTTACCTGCATCCTGAATGAGAAAGAAGATCAAAAAAATGAGTGATGAAAGACTGGCGCTCCTCCTGTTTGATATCGGTTTTATTCTGATGCTGATTTCCATGGTAATCGGCCCATTCGGGATTACCCGGTGGGCGCTTACAACAGCCGTTGTTGCCTGCTTTCTTGCACTTGCGGCAATCGCCATCGGTTTTCAGGGATGGGATGAGAACCCAGAGGAGGATAATGTCCCGCCGGACCGCATAGAAAATAGTCGGGAAATCCGTCGTTAATCCGTTAATAGAGAATAGCCCCGTATTTTGCCGTCAGCGGTTCCAGAACTTCCGGTTCAATCGCACTTCTGGAGTCAACAATCAACCTGCCTTGAAAATAGCGCAAAGCCGCTTCCAGTACGGACGGATTTTCAGCGCAGACCGCAACGGGCAGTTTTGTCATAGAGCTGCTTTCTGCAAGAAGAACAGCGTCGTCTATGCTGGATATTTTCACCAGGGCGGTATTTACCTGTTCATCGTCGAGGTCAATCAAATCGTCTTCCAGGGCGCTTGTACACTCAATCGGTTGGCTGAAAACGAGATCGCTGCCAAGGAAAAAAGCTTCGCGTTCAATGGCGGCTGCATAACAGTCCGGCTCTTTGCGAATTTTCGGCGGGCCGTTTTTTTCCAAGACGTTTTTTAAGGCGCGGATGTCTTCTGGATCCGTGTTGCGCCCTGCGCCAAACAGCCGTACACCTGCCTGTATCAGCGGCTTGGCCGCTTCTGCAAACTGGCCGGAAGTTTTTTGGGAATCCGTGTCGGCAAGAAAGACGAGAGGAGCAGATGCGTGGGCGGAGGCTGCCCGGATATTTTCCAGCAGGATTCCGTTTTCCGGATCTCCGGCAAGGCCGATCGCGCTGGCTCCCATGGCCTGTAAGGTAATCAAGGCAGGGAGAAAGTCTCCCCCTGTCAATGTGTGTCCGCTGCCATCAACAGAAAGGCAGATCAGCACCGGCAGACCCGTGTTCCTCGCTGCCAGAAGCGCGGCGCGCATATCCGCCAGAGAGTTTTGCCGATCCAGCAGCAGAAAATCAGCACCGGCTTTTTTCAGCGCCAGCACCTGTTCACGGTACACGGAGTAAATCGCGTCGAAATCGTCTTCTCCAAAAGGGGGAACAAACATCCCCGTGGGGCCGAGAAGACCGCCTGCCGGGCAGTTTCCGGCGGCTTTACGGACCGCCCCCATCAGCTTGGCGTTCAGTGTTTCCGGATCGTTTCCCGGTGCCGAAGCCGCCAGCCAGGCGCGGTTTGCCGTCAGAGTCGGTGCACAGACAGCATCAGTGCCCGCCTTTACAAAATCAGCTGTAAGCTGTGAAAACCCTGAAAAGCTGTCTGGCAGCCGGCCGTTTGCTGGACAGGCAAACAGAAAAGGGAACGGAAAAGAAAAATCCATGATCATTCAACACCTGCAATCAAAGGATTCGGTTCGGCTACATGCTTTCCGGAGCTGTGATCTTAAACATGGAAAGCGCATTTTCCAGCACCGTTGAAGTGGCACGGCAGAGGGACAGACGCGCCGCCGTCAGGCTTTCATTTTCACCTTTTACGCGGCATGCCGCGTAAAATTTATGAAAGAGAGTTGCAAGTGTAATGACATAGCGCATCATGCGGGCTGGATCATAATCGCGTGCGGAAGAAATGATTTCCGATGTATAAACCGAAAGGTGGCGGATTAATTCGCGTTCCTCCGGCGCAGTCAGCAGGGCCAGTTCCCCGTCCGTGCAGTCCAGGGGATGGATTCCCTCGGCAGCCAGCTTTTTTAGGATGCTGCAAATACGTGCGTGTGCATACTGAACGTAATAAACTGGATTCTGTGAATCCTGCTTTACCGCGAGATCCAGGTCGAAATCCATCTGTGAAGTCGCCTCACGCAGATTAAAATAGAATCGGGCTGCATCCACAGGTACCTCATCCAGCAGGTCGGCGAGCTGAATCGCCTTGCCCGTGCGTTTGCTCATGCGGACGATTTCACCCCCGCGCACCAGCCGCACCAGCTGAATCAGAACGACGTCCAGCTTGCTGCCGTCCAGCCCAATAGCATCCATAGCACCTTTCATGCGGGCAACGTGCCCATGATGATCCGCACCCCACACGTCAATTACACGGTCGAATCCGCGTTTCACAAACTTGTTCCGGTGATAGGCAATATCCGCAGCAAAATAGGTCGGTGTTCCGTTCCGGCGGATCAGCACTTCATCCTTCTCCGCCCCCTGCGCCGTTGCCCGGTACCACAGCGCGCCGTCATTTTCGTATGTCATGCCGCGATCCTTCAGGATCTGGATGGTTTCGTCCAATTCTCCGTCTTTGTGCAGAGTGCTTTCCAGGAACCAGGTGTCATACCGGATGCGATACTTTTCAAGGTCGGATTTCATTTTTTGAATATTTCTGGGAAGAGTGTAATCGACAAGAGCTTTTTCGCGTTCTTCCGCCGGGGAGTTCACATATTTGTCTCCATGTATTTTAGCAAATTCGGCGGCCCGCTCCTTGATGTCGTCCCCATGGTATCCGTCTTCCGGAAATTCCACGGCGTCTTCGCCCTGAAAAATCTGAAGATAGCGTGCAGACAGAGACCGCCCGAATTTTATAATCTGATTTCCCGCATCATTTACGTAAAATTCACGGCTGACGTCAAATCCAGCTGCGTCCAGCACAGAGGCGAGGCAGTCGCCCAGGGCTCCGCCCCGAGCGTTGCCCATGTGCATAGGTCCGGTGGGATTGGCAGATACAAATTCTACCATAACCTTTTGTTTTTTGCCCCAGTCGCTGCGCCCGTATTCGGAACCCAGATGCAGAATCTCTTTCACCACGTCGGTGTAAAACCGACCGCTAAAAAAGAAATTCAGAAAACCCGGACCGGCGATTTCCACCCGGTCAAAATACGTCCCCTCAAGATGAATATGATCTGCGACAGCCTGCGCAATTTTGCGGGGCGGCATGCGGAATGCTTTTGCACAGGCCATTGCCGCGTTGGAAGCCCGGTCGCCGCGCGTATGATCCGCAGGAATTTCAACGGTGAAATCGGGAAGGTCCGCTTTGGGCAGGCTCCCGGTTTCCATACAGCGGCGCAGGGTGGATGTTATGGTTTGTTTTAAACGATCAGTTGCTTGCAGTTCGATTTTGGACATCGCTGTTTTTTGCCTCCTTGACGGTGATAGAAAGTTCGTTTAGACTGGAAAGGGAGGAGTTGATATCAAGCGTATAGCTTACGTTTAGGTTTCCGCCCGTGTCGCCCAGATCTGAATCAAGCCGGTTGGTAAAGATTCCGACCATCATGCTGCCGTACCCCGTGTCATACTGGCACAGGTGCCGCCTTCCGTTTTCCAGAATCAGCCGCGTGTTGTCGCCGCCGTTCCGGATCAGCGTGAGGCACTTTCTTCCGTCTATTTTCAGAACGGACGTGCGGGTTTTGTGACCGTCGTCCGAAGTATATTCTTTATAAACAATATATCGGCTGCCGCCGCGTTTTACATAAGATCCCAGCGTGGTCAGCTCGATCTCACCGACCTCGTCGTCGATTTTCTGCCGTCCGCGGATCGAAATCAGGTAATTTTCCTGCATTGCAATCTCCTTACTATGCTGAAACAAAAGGGCGCGGCCGGGCGTCCTTTGGCGCCTGAATTGATTCATCCGTCACTCGCAGGAAATCATTCCGGCGCGTTTTCCAGCACTTGTTCTGTATTTTAATCCGTTTCCTTTTCCATGGCAAAGCCGATCAGCCGATCCAGCAGTTCGCTGTAGGGAAGGCCCGAAGCCTCCCAGAGTTTTGGGTACATGCTGATCGGTGTGAAGCCCGGAATGGTATTCAGTTCGTTCAGCAGGACTTCTTTTCCGTTCCGGACGAAGAAATCGACGCGTGCCATCCCGCGGCACCCAAGCAGGCGGAACGCTCGTTCGGCGGTTGAACGGATTTTTGCAGCGGTTTCAGCGTCAATGCGGGCAGGAATGTTCAGCTGCGATTTGCCGGATTTGTATTTGTCATCATAGTCATAAAATTCAGCGGACGGGACAATTTCACCCACGACATCCGCAGCTTTCGGATCCAAATTTCCCAGAACGGCGCACTCCACTTCCTGGCCGGAAACGGCTTCTTCCACGAGAATTTTGTTGCCTTCCGACGCGGCGGTGGCGACAGCGGCATCCAGTTCTTCTTCCCGGCTGATTTTGGTGATGCCGACGGAAGATCCGGAAGCTGCCGGCTTCACAAAAATTGGATAGCCGAGCCGCGCGTTGATCTTTATTTTAATTTTATCGGAACCGGTGCGGTATCTATTTTTATAAAACCAAAGATATTTAGCCCCTGCAATGCCGGCGGTCTCCAGAAGGGAGTGGGTCATGGCCTTATCCATACAAACGGCGGAACTTAAAGTTCCGCAGCCGACAAACGGAAGGCCGCACAGTTCCAGCAGGCCCTGCATGGTTCCGTCTTCTCCGTTTTTCCCGTGCAGAACGGGGAAAACGCAGTCGATTTTTATCAGTTTCATGCCGTCCGGCGCCAATAGAACGAGCCCGCCGGTTCCCCGGTCAGGCGGCAGGAACGCCGGGGTAGTCTGTCCGCTGTGTTCCCAGCTGCCGTCCCGAATTTTTGCGGCGGGACCGGTGTAAAGATACCAGCGGCCCTCTTTTGTAATTCCTATACAGACGGTCTCATATTTTTCTTTGGATAGATTTTGTATAACTGAGTATGCGGATACACAGGATACCTCGTGTTCCGAAGAACGCCCGCCGAACAGGACGGCGATTTTTTTCTTTCCCATTAAACTATTCCTCCAAATTAGCAGATTCCGTTCCGCCGAAGCCTGCTCCGGTACCAGCTGGAGCTGAATCCTACAGATACTTATCATATCACATTGGCGGGAACCGCGCAATTGAAAAATTCGCCGTGGATTGCCGGGTGGAACGTATAAAAAAGTATGATGACAAAAGATACTTTATGTAGTATAATAAGCATATTCTTTGAGCCCGTTTACATGGGCTGTTTATGAAAAATTTCGGATGGGGTTCCCACGGCTTTTGTCAGGACTGGCGGGGGCTCTCAGGAGTGATTTTATTTTGGATCAGAAAGCATTTCACCTGGTTGTAGAAAAAGTGGGGGCCGTTCTGCAGGAAAGCGGTTTTCAGCCCGCGGCGGATTCCCCGCGGGAAAAGGACGGGCAGTCGGCGCTTTTTATCGGCTCACAGTCGGCGTACAGCATCTTGTACCGGGAAAATCGAAAGCGCTTTGAACTAAGGACCTGCGGACTGGAGGACGGAAAGCCAGACGGAAAATGGGACAGCGTTTCCATGTGGCTCTATGATCCCGAAACCGATTCGATTGAACAGGTTCAGAGCATCATCGAGGATTTCAACGAAACAATCGTTGGGCCGCAGCAAATCAACGCTGTGGTGCGCACGAAAAAAAAGAAACGGAAAGATGATGACAACAATGTTGATCCGCAGTTCTTTTTTAACCGATTCGTTTCTGTTTTCCCAGAACTGAAGGATGAAATTACAGCGGAAAAAGCGGCGTACGGCGGCATTCGTGCGGTTTCCTTTGCGCGCAGTCACCTCCTCCCAAGGCTGGAAGTGCTGTTTTCAGCCGGGGCGGAGAAAGACCTGATCACAAAAGCCTGCGGGCTGCTGAGTGGGATGTATACCAGCGGGGATATGGATGTCCGTTCCGTCATTACAATTGCATTGCTCAATGGGTTGAGCGACCGAGCAATTGAAGTTATTAAGCCGCTTTTCAGCGAAGAGCTTGCCAAGGGCTACAAAGCCGGGTTAAAAATGAAAGGCAAAAAAGTCAAACCTGAAAAGCGCAAAAAACGCCAAAGCATTATGGCGACTACTTTAAATGAAATGGAACGCCAGAATGAGAAGTGAAATAATTTTAGGATAATACGGCCGGTCCGAAAAACGGAGGTTTCCGCTTCCGGCGCCGTGGGGCTGGCTTATTCCCGACAATTAGTTCCTATTCCTAGATATAATAACTATTATAACTATAACAATTTTAAAATAAGACTTGACAGATGCCGCGTAAAGTGCTAAGGTAGAAGTACCTCATGAAAAGGGGCTTATTTTTTTGTGTTCCCTTTTTTGAGGGAGGCCGTGGCTTTTTAAAAGCTAAAATATTTCCGTACAGCGGGAGGTGCCGTTATGAGAGTAAAAGTAACAATGGCTTGCACTGAATGCAAACAGCGTAATTATGACACAATGAAAAACAAAAAAAATGATCCGGACAGGCTCGAAATGAAAAAGTATTGCAGGTTTTGTAAGAAACACACGCTACACCGGGAAACAAAATAAACCGGATGGAGGGGACAGTTAAATTATGGCCGAGAAATCTGCGAAGAAAGAAAATTTTTTTGTCAGGGCCGGCAGAGGCATTTCAAATTTCTTTCAGGACATAAAAGGCGAAATCAAAAAGATGGTGTGGCCAACTCCGAAAACGGTCTTTAAAAGTACCGGCGTGGTGCTTGTCACAATTATTGTAATCGGGCTTTTTGTTTTCGGATTTGACACGCTGCTGGTTAATTTGCTTGGACTGATCATGAATGTTGCAACGTGAGGCTGTAAATGGAGGTGTTTTCTTTGCCTGAAGAAGCAAAATGGTATGTTGTCCATACCTATTCCGGGTATGAAAACAAGGTTGCCTCCAATCTGGAGAAAACAGTAGAAAACCGCCAGCTCCGCGATTTGATTCAGCAGGTCCTGGTTCCCACCGAGACGGTGACGGAAATCAAAGACAACAAGAAGCGCGATGTCGAAAGAAAAATTTTCCCCGGTTACGTCCTTGTCAAAATGATTTTGACCGATGATTCGTGGTATGTCGTGCGAAATATACGCGGGTGCACAGGTTTTGTCGGACCGTCTTCCAAACCGATTCCATTGACGGAAGAAGAAGTGTCGAAACTCGGCGTTGAGAAAAAAGAAGTTGAAGTTTCTTACGGGATTGGAGACTCCGTGGCGATTACTGACGGGCCGCTGGAAGGATTTATCGGTATCGTAAAAGAAATCGATAAAGAAAAAAATCGCGTGCGTGTTACAGTTTCAATGTTTGGGCGCGAAACTCCTGTTGAACTGGAGTTAAATCAGGCGGAGGCAGTGGAATAAAGTTATTTTTGGTAATCAGCAGGTTAATCCTGCTTGTTATGAGGGGCTCTGCCCCTGTGGGAGAAACGGGAGTCTGTTTTCCGTTTCGCCATCGACCACAAATTTTGGAGGTGCAGTAAAAGTATGGCAAAAAAGGTAACAGGCCTTATTAAGCTACAAATACCTGCCGGAAAGGCAACGCCGGCGCCGCCGGTTGGGCCGGCTCTCGGTCAGCACGGTGTCAATATCATGGCGTTTACAAAAGAGTTTAACGAACGCACAAAGAGCCAGGCGGGGATGATTATCCCAGTAATTATAACGGTCTATGCCGACCGTTCTTTCACATTTATCACCAAGACGCCGCCTGCAGCGGTCTTGATCAAAAAAGCCTGCGGTATTGACAAGGCGTCCGGCGAACCCAATAAAACCAAAGTCGCAAAAATTACGCGCGAGCAGATTAAAAAAATCGCCGAAACAAAGATGCCCGATCTGAATGCTGCAACCATCGAATCAGCTATGAGCATGGTTGCCGGAACGGCGCGCAGCATGGGCGTAGAAGTTGCCGAATAAAATTGGAAGCTTCGCGGCCCCCAGTGGGAGGAACTTTGAATCCGATTTTACCACTTGACAGGGAGGAAAACGAATGAAACACGGAAAAAAATATGTCGATGGCGTAAAGCTGATTGACCGTACAAAATTATATGATTCCGAAGACGCTCTTGACCTTTGCGTCAAGACCGGAACTAAAAAATTCGACGAAAGTGTCGAGGTCCATGTAAGATTGGGCGTTGACAGCCGCCATGCTGACCAGCAGGTTCGCGGAGCGATTGTTCTGCCGAATGGAACCGGCAAAAAGGTCCGGGTTCTTGCCATTTGTAAGGGTGAGGCTGCAAAGGCAGCCCAGGAAGCCGGTGCCGACTATGTAGGCGCAGAAGAAATGGTTCAAAAAATTCAGAACGAAGGTTGGCTGGATTTTGACATTCTGGTTACTACACCAGATATGATGGGATTTGTAGGTCGTCTCGGCAGGATCCTTGGCCCACGCGGTTTAATGCCAAACCCCAAAGCCGGCACAGTTACGCGCGACATTGCAAAAGCCGTTGCCGAAGCGAAAGCCGGTAAAATTGAGTATCGTTTGGATAAATCAAATATTATCCACTGTGTAATTGGAAAAGTCTCTTTTGGAAAAGATAAGTTGACAGAGAACTTTAACGCGCTGCTCAGTGCGATTGTCAGAGCTAGACCTGCGGCTGCCAAAGGGCAATATATTCGTTCCTGTGTGGTAGCGACTACCATGGGCCCTGGGATCCATATTAATCCTAATAAAGTCGGAGCTTAATTTGACAACAGGGTATATTCGTGGTATACTAAATAGCAGTCAAAATTTAATTGAAGCTGTCCTTTATTCAAAGACAGCAGGCGCTTTTGCTTAATGGATTTTCCGGCCTGCCGAGAATAAGGTTTTGATGCGTGAGCATAAGGAAGCCTTTTCTGCGGTTGCGGAAAAGGCTTTTTGTTTTAGCGCTGTTCCTTTTTTCAGATGGAGGTGAAAAATTTGCCTAGTAAAAAGATTTTGGATGAAAAGAAGAAGTTCGTTTCGGATCTTTCTGAGAATTTAAAATCTGCTAAGACCGGTGTGCTGGTGGATTATAAAGGCATAACCGTTGCGGAAGATACAAAAATGCGGAAAGAGCTCCGTGAATCTGGAAGCAGTTATCGGGTTATTAAGAATTCACTGTTGCGTTTGGCTTTGCAGCAGGCTGGAATAGAAGGCCTTGACTCCTTCTTAGTTGGAACAACTGCTGTTGCTGTTCATGGGGAAGATTATGTCGCACCGGCAAAAGTCCTTAGCAAATATGCCAAAGCGAGCAAACAATTTACCGTTAAAGCGGGCTTTATTGATGGAAAGGCGGTTACGGCGGCCGAAATTGATACGCTGGGATCCCTGCCTTCAAAGGATGTCCTTTTGTCGATGGTCTTGCGTGGCTTGAACGGGCCGATTACCGGTCTGGTAACCGTATTGAACGGGACTGTAAAAGGTTTGGTTGTTGCCCTGAATGCGATTGCGGAGCAGAAAAAATCCGCCTGATGTTTGTGTTGAATTTTATGATGAACTTATATTTTAATTTTGGAGGTTTTTGTAATGTCTGATAAAGTAGCAAAGCTGGTTGAAGATGTAAAGTCCCTTACGGTTCTCGAGCTGTCAGAATTGGTAAAAGCTTTGGAAGAAGAATTCGGTGTTTCTGCTGCTGCCCCTGTAGCTGTAGCTGCTGCCCCGGCTGCCGCTACCCAGGCTGCTGAAGAAAAGACATCGTTTGATGTTGTTTTGAAGAGCATTGGTCAGCAGAAGATTCAGGTTATTAAAGCTGTACGTGAAATTACTGGCCTTGGCCTGAAAGACGCAAAGGATCTCGTCGATGCGGCTCCCAAGACGATTAAAGAAGGCGTTTCCAAAGAGGATGCCGACTCCATGAAGGAGAAGCTTGTAAAAGCTGGTGCAGAAGTCGAACTGAAATAATCTAATTCTGTTTTA
>ENA-UOOI01002382-UOOI01002382.1-fermentation-metagenome-genome-assembly--contig:-NODE-2382-length-16473-cov-47.350834_pt1 | contig 16473 bp, 14 predicted proteins | sample MGYA00245779_ERZ724027 | MGnify/ENA primary metagenome ERZ724027 (study PRJEB28704, sample SAMN03018318) | fermentation metagenome | biome: anthropogenic terrestrial biome; feature: soil...
TTTATAAATTTTTGGGTAATAACAGAATTTAGAGGATTTCTACAGAGCCAAAATAACAATAACGCACAGAAGTTCTGTAAACTAAAAGTAAAATTTTTGAATATTATGTTATATTATATTCGGTTTAATAAGTTTTGAGGTTTAAGGTTTTATAGAATTTTCAATCTTTACCATTTGAATTAATTCAAAATCGAAATATCACAGTTTGTAAAAGCAAAGTCATGAGTTGGTAAACATGGAAATATCTCTAGTGAAAGAATGATTTTTGTATTTCATTATCACACTTATTGTAGGCACATTATATGGATACTTGTCTCATGATTTAATGAATGGAATACGCACTGGGATATTCATTGGAATTGGGTTCGTTATAGGGAATATACTCGTAGGAAAAAGACTAAGAGAAGGAAACAAGAAGTAGAAAAAACACTAAAATCAATAGCAAATGAAATAAACACTAAAATCAATAGCAAATGAAATAAGTCAAAGCAAAACCAAATAAGTAAAAACAGTATCAAAATAAGTCAAAGCAAAACGAATCAAGACTAAAAATAGAGTAAAAATTATTTAAGCCCGCCCGCAGGCGGAACTTGAAAAATCACTCTGCTGGTGCTTCTGCTGCGGCTTCGAGTCCGAGAAGAGCTTTTATGGATTTGCTTCCATATTCAACGATTTTTGCATTGACCTGGACAATGTCGTGGGCAATTTCCTTTCCGCGCATCATCTTTCTCCTACGCTGCCCTGGCTGCTTGGGGACATAGCCTACACCTACTGCCAGTAGAATTCTCTGCCTTCTGGGGCCCGGAAGGTCGGGTTTCATGACAAAACCGCTGCCGTCACTACCGCCAGTGATCTGGACTTTGTATCCGGTCAGGCCAAAAATCGAACCATCAACAACATCGCCTATTGCTTTCCCGATTAATGCGTTTGCTTCAGCATCTTTTACATCAATCTGGTAAGCACGCCCTTCCTTTGGGTCAGAAACTACAACTTTGAAACTAGCCATATGAAATCCTCCAAATTAGATTTATTTTAATACTTTCTTTGTCTTGTCTTCAATCCGAAATTTTATCTGGTATTAATTTACTGAACTCTTACCTGAACATTATGTGCATCCTGAATATAATTATGCACTTATAAGCGTTATTTTGCCCAGAAAGGATTGTCTTTTCTTTTCAGGGAAAGGATAATGTCAAGAGTTTCCTTTTCATCAGTTGAGAGGGAATCGTAGATCTCATGCTCAAGAACTTTGGCATGCCTCTCAGGCACATTAATATAGAGCACGTCCTCTTCTTTGATCTGTCTGCCTACAGTTGCGCCGTCAATTGCCATTGCAACTTCTTTGCCTACTCTTGCAGAAGGGATATTTTCTCCTTCGGACTGCAGACCCTTGATCTTGCCTACAACGTTTCCGTTTTCAAGCATGACGTCTGCGTTTGTCCGTACGACTCCACCAAGTACTCTTACCCCGACAACTGCAGGTTTACTCTGGCGGAATACGCAGCCAGGAAGAATTTTGAACTTTCCGGGACGAATTATCGTTTCAAAAATCTTCTTTTCAGCCAGTTCCTGCTGCTCTTTTACATACTGCTGGTAATCTTCAACCAGGCGATAAATCACATTGTTTGTGAATACTTTTACAGTACTTTCCTGCAAGGTATCTCTGGCGTCAGGGTGAACTTTGACATTGAATCCGATAATCACCGAATAAAGCGGGTCCTCAACCGTTGAAGCCTCAACTACATCCCGGTGTGAGATATCCCCCACTTCAGCTTTCCTGATAGAAACTTCTTCTTTCTGGAACTCATGGATAAGGGCTTCAAGGGAGCCGATGGTATCGGCTTTGATCATGATCCCAATAGAATCTGTATCAATCCTGACCTCATCAATCTCGGATTTTACCTGAGCTACAACCTCGTCAAGAGTTTCTTCGGTAGCAACCCTAATAGGAGCACCTGCAAGAGCACCTTCGAGACCAGGAGCCGAAATTTTTACACCGGCCGCAGCAGTGACCTTATTCACTTGCTTGAACTTGCTCTCGTACTTGATTTCAGTGAGTTCTCTTGGCTTTAAGAGAGCCCGTACCTTTGTCTGGATTGGTTCTCCCAGGCTTCCTATAACAACAGTATCGCCTTTCTTTAAAGTACCGTCATAGAGAATAATGTCAAGAGTTGCACCAAGGCCTTTTTCTTCCTTGATCTCAAGTACAGTGCCTACTCCGGGGCTTTTGGCGCTATACTGCAGGTTTGCTTCAAGGAATTTCTGAGCTAGGCCAAGGAGTACCATCAGGACATCAGGAATTCCTTCGCCTGTCATAGCACTTACAGGCACTACGCCAAGGGTATTCTGGAAATTTGTAACCCTGTCGTACCGTTCTGCTGCAAAGCCCTGGTTGTATAATTCACCTATTACCTCGTAGAGCTTCATCTCAAGTCTGGCCTGGACGTCCTCGGACTGTTTTTTAAAAGTGGCTGCAAAAGGCAGGTCTTTTTGTGAAACCCAGCCGCCAATCCTGTCAATTTTATTAGCAACAACAACAAAAGGAGTTTTAAACCGCTTTAAGATCTGTAAGCTTTCATAGGTTTGGGGCTTGAATCCTTCGTTTATATCTACTACAACAATTGCAAGGTCGGCAAGGGCTCCTCCCCTGCTTCTTAAGGTTGTAAAGGCATGGTGTCCAGGCGTATCAATAAAGAGCAAACCTGGTACTATGAATCTATCCCGAAGCCTTGGATCTCCAAGCTTGTTGATAATCACATCTATTGGGACTTCAGTTGCCCCGATATGCTGGGTGATGGCTCCGGCTTCTCCGCTGACAATTGCAGTACCCCTGATCTTGTCCAGCAGAGACGTTTTTCCGTGGTCGACGTGCCCCATCACGCAGACTATAGGAGTTCTTAAATTTTTCTTGTCGGCCATATGCAAAACCTCTCTCATTCCCGCGTATTATTCGCTGCAGGTCCAGAAGGGTCCGGGTTTCCCTTATGGGACCCATGTTGCAGGTATCGGATAAACAAAAGCCTGGAATCGTGCCCTGAGCCTCAGGAACACGAAATGGCTTTGGTGTACCTGCTTTATTCGTACAGACAGACCTCATCGATCCTGGAATATTTCCCGATTTCGGAGTCCTTAAAATGAATTGCGATTTCCCTTGCTGCAGCGTCTGGGGAGTCGGATGCATGAACTACATTTCTGCCTACATCCAGAGCAAAATCCCCGCGGATTGTTCCGGGAGCTGCATCCACAGGGTTTGTAGCCCCGTTTATAGCCCTCATGACCCGGATTGCATCTTTTCCTGCAACTACCATTGAGACTGAAGGGCCGGAAGTGATGAATTCAACAAGGCCGGGGAAGAAAGGCTTGGCTGCATGTTCACCGTAGTGTTCTTTTGCAGTAGCTTCGCTGATAACATTCATCCTGAGGGCAACGAGCTTCAGACCTCGCTCCTCGATTCTGGAAATTATCTCTCCAACCAGCCCGCGCTGGACTCCGTCAGGCTTTACCATTACATATGTCTGTTCCATGTGCACACCTTAACAATGCGAACAAATAAATTAACAAATCTATTCTTTATGCTTTCTTCAACTGGATTCTGCCTTTCTCGGTCCACTCAGTACGCCTTGGAAGCCTACCCAGGTTGAAGTTGCTCATGCACTTAGAAGAGTGCATGAAATAGGTAGAACCATCTTTCTTGACGTAGAGCTTACCGGTTCCGGGCTCCAGCATTTTTCCGCAAAAATAGCATTTCCTCTGTTCCATCCATTTCACCGCTTTCTTATCTGGTGGTCAGTTTCTTTGCTTCTCTTGAGGTCTCAAGAAGCATCAGGACGTCACCGATGCGGACAGGTCCTACACAGTTTCTTGTAATTACACGACCTTTATCCCTGCCTTCCAGAACCCTGCACTGGATCTGGCTGGCTTCACCATGCATACCTGTATTCCCGATAACATCAATAACCTCAGCAGCAAAGCCGCCGGTTGTGCTTTCATCAGCCATAATTAGCACCTCGTGTTATCTGGATTATTTAAGAGCTTCAAGCTTCTGGGCAATGTCTTGAATCATTTCAGCTGCTTTTCCTGAATCTACGATTGCGACAGTTGCGCAGGACACACCAAGTCCACTGGCTGCACCGAGTTCCTTCTGGTTTTTGATGAAGATGTAAGGTGCTTTCTTTTCCTCGGAAAGGGGAGCAATGTGAGCAACAATCTCCACAGGCTCGATGTCTTCTGCGATGAGAACGAGCTTTGCATTTCCTCTCTCGATTGCTTTTGTGGCTTCGTTGGTGCCTTTTTTAATCTTTCCAGTGTCTCTGGCAAGCTCCAGAGCTTCAAGTGCTTTGTTTGTAAGTTCTTCTGGAACGTCGAATTTAGCTAATTGTGCCATTTAATATTCTCCTTCGAAATTGCGAGTACCGCAATTTTTCATCAATCATAGGTTTTTAATACACATCTGTCAACATTGAGATCCAGATTCTTAAATTAAAGCCTTAGATACTTCAATGCAGAGAGTAAATGAGTTGAAAGATAGTTACTGCTAGCTAAATGCTGCAGATCGAACCTTAGAAGTACATGATCACCTATAAACTTTCTGCTTGAAAACGCAAGTAATAGGCGAAAAGCAGAAGTAAAGTAATAAGAACTTCTCACATATAAGAATATTTTCACTTTTCCAGGGTAAAAAATGAGTTGAGATGTCAAGCTATATGAAATAATTGTCAGATGTCAGGTTAATAAGGAATATCAAGTTAATAAGGAATAATATGTCAAGTTAATAAGGAATATAATACATCATGGTTATAAGGAATGTAAGAAATTTTGATCGCATGGACACAATTTACTATGAAGCCCACAAAAATTTGTACATTAACCTTACCAACCGCTGCAGTGCAGATTGCGTCTTTTGCATCCGCAATTTTGCAGACGGGGTTTACGGATATAATCTGAGGCTTTCAAAGGAACCGACAACTGAGGAGTTAATTGGAGCTTTGGAAGGACTGGACCTTTCAAAATACAGAGAAATTGTGTTTACAGGTCTTGGAGAGCCCACCATCAGGTTAGACGTGGTACTTGCAGTAACCAGCTGGCTAAAAAGCCAGAATATACGAGTTAGGCTTGATACCAATGGACAGGCCACCCTGATTAATCCTGGAAGAGATATAATTTCGGAACTGAAATCCGCAGGAATAGACTCGATCTCCATAAGCCTGAACGCTGAATCTGAAGAAAAATATAACAAACTCTGCAGGCCAGTTCACAAAAATGCTTATGGTGCAGTACTCGATTTTATAAGGCAAGCAAGAAAGGCAGGGATCAGTACAAGAGTTACGGTAGTCAATGTGCCAGAAATAAACCTGGAAAAATGTAAAAAGCTTGCAGATGATCTTGACTCAGACTTCCACATCAGGGCTTTATCTGAAGCTGCAAGTAAAGAAGTCTAAAAGTTTTTTAAGATCCAAATATTTGGAGATTGAGTTTTCAGAGATTCAAATCTAAGAGATTCAGATACTTGGAGACTTACAGAGTTGAAATTACAGAACTGGAAGATTAAGCCTCCAGAACTGAATTTTCAGGTTTCTGATTTTTCTTATTGATTGTCAGATATTATCTATTATCATCAAGGTTTTCAAAGTCGTCAAAGTCCTCATATCTGGTTTTTTTGTTAAAAGTTTTGTTTTTCAGGTAGAGTGTTGCTATTAAAACTGCGAGCAAAAGAACTATAGGAGATTTAAAGAAATTAAGTAATTCTGGAAGCTTTGGAAGACTTTTTGCAAAGCCTGAGCTCTCTATAGCAGAATCGACATTACCTTTCATATCACCCGACACCTTACCTGAGGAAGCCGAAGCGACATCAACTAAATTTTCAATCCCACCTGTCGTTGTCGTGTCTCTGGAAGGGAATCGCTCATCTCCAAAGAGCTGTGCAAAAATCGTGGAGTTCCGCTCAAATAGATATGCTGCTCCGTCATCGCTCCCTGCAACAAGGGCTGAGCTGTCGCGAGAAACAGATACGCTGTTAACATTTCCTCCACAACTGTAATTCCAGAACTCATTTCCTTCCATATCGAGGACGTAAAGTGTGTCATCCCAGCTTCCAGCTGCAATAAACGATGCATCAGGCGAAATTGCAATACTGTAAACATCGTCTTTTGCTTTGTAATCCCAGAGTTTTGTGCCTGTGCTGTTAAATAGATAAATTTTATCATCAAAGCTTCCTGCTGCCAGATATGAGCCGTTATTTGTTAACGAAACGCTACTGATCCAATAAGCAGGGTTACGGATCCAGGAAAATTCCCCTTTGTGGTTCAGAAAATAGACGTTGTAATTTGACCCCCCAGCAGCCACATAACTGGCATTTGGAGTCATACACACACTATTGATTATACTGCCTGTTCTTTTTTCCCATTTTTTACTCCCTTTGCTGTCAAAGAGGTAAATGCATTTATTGGAACTTCCGGCAGTAACATAAGCCCCATCTCTGGAGATTGCTATACTACGGATGGCATCTCCGGAGTCAAAACTCCATAGAAGCTTGCCTTCTCTATTAAAGAAATAAATCTTGCCGTCCTCACTGCCTGCTGCTACATGCGAACCATCAGAAGAGACCACTACACTATTCAGGCTGCCTTTGGTTTTGTAATTCCAGAGCAGATTTCCTTCCCGGTTAAAAAAGTATACTTTTTTATCATTGCTCCCTGCAGCGATGCTCGTCCCATCGGAAGAAATCGATACTGTGTAAACAACATCTCCTGTAGTATAATTCCAGAGTCTCTTCCCCTTGGAATTAAAAAGAGAAACATTATGATCAAAGCTCCCGAGTGCAAGATAATCCCCACTGGAAGAAAGAGCGACTGCATTAACTATACATCCAGTTTCACATTTGCAGAGCAGGTTGAAAGCCCTGAGTTCTGAAAGGTTAACGTCCCCATTGTCCTGAGTACCAGAGTCTGCAGCCCCAATATCTGCAAACAAGCAGAAGAGCAGACTCAGTGCCATAAATAACCATATTCCCGATGACTGTCTCATAGTAATTATTATTTAGGTGTTTCTACTTCATGAATTTTTTGTAAAGTTTGGGAGCAAATGCACATATAAAGATTTATGGAAGATTTATGAATAAAAAATGAAAGAATACAAAAAGGATAAACAAAAGGTAGATCTTTCAAGCTTGCGGTTTACTTGAATGCAGGGTTGATTGTCTGAAAAATAAGGTCCTAAAGTTAAAGGGTTTCTGTCAATTCCAGTGAAAAGTAAGAGTTATTTTTTATTTCAGACATCCCTGCTGTTGCCGTAAGATCTACTTTGGCTATACAAGGAGGTTTGGCAAGTGGAAGATAGTCGAAGTCACTTCCATTGACGTTGAAAGGGAAGTCGCAGATCCCATCTGAATCTGAATCACTCGTGATCTGAGAAAAGCCAGTTCCTTCTGGATTCGCCCAGTAGTTCCCTCCAAGGTTTTTCCCTCCTGCAATATTCGTCCCTTGTGACTGTGTAATGTTCCAGATATTTCCGTCAGTATTTTCTGCCTTCACATTTAAGCTATTATTGAAGTAATTATTATAGATACGGTTACCTGCACTGTAGTCTAGTAGGTAAATCCCGGATTCATTACTCGCTATTATTGTATTGTTGGACAGTTCGTTTTCATGGCAGTCTTCCCTCAGAAAAATGCCTGTATTACCTTTTGAAATTGTGTTATTATAAACTTTGGAATCGAAGACTAAGGTTAGATAAATCCCGTTCTTGCAGTCTGTAATCTGGTTGTCACGTAGGACGGTCTTTGCCTGAACATCATAAATGTCGATGCCTGTGCTGCAGTTCAGGATTTCGTTCCTCGAAACGAGATTGTTTCCACCGCAGCAGGCAATACTTATCCCTTCGCCGTTTGAGAGCCTGTTCTGGAACATTATATTATCCCAGCAGTGAGCCCCAAGCACGAGGTTACTCTCTTCAATAGTATTATTTATCAGTAAGTTCTCGCCGCACCCTTCATCAAGCCAGATGCCATTGCGGAAAAATGTATTATTTAAGAGGGTGCTGTTTCTGGTATTTTGCAGGTAAACCCCATACTTGTTTTCGAAAAACTTGTTCTTCTCAATTGTGCAGTTGTTAACCTGTTCAAGGCAAATCCCTGCTGAAGGACAGCTTATCCCATTCCATTGGGAAGTGGGCATATCTGGTCTTGAATTTGAAGCCTGTCCCACCTTTGAATTACTGGGATTGCTGGAGTCACTGGAGTCACTGGAGTCACTGGAGTTACTTGAATTGCTGGAATTACTAAAATTACTGCCCTTACTAGAGGAATTTAAGAAATCTGAAGCCTCAAGAGCGCTGGAAGTTTCCCCTAACCCGATTATATTGAAACCGCTTATAGTTACGTTATCGGCTTTAATCTTAAATACGCTGGAATTTTTACCTCCTGCTCTTACAAGCACCTCCTCAGAATCCTCAAACTCTGAACTTATTGTTAATTCTGATATATTTACAACAATATTCTCTTGATATTCTCCGGCTTTAACGATTACGATATCTCCGGACGTAGAATTATTTACTGCATCCTGGATCGAATTCCCTGGTTCTACGTAAATAATCTCTGCACTTCCAATACCTGACGAAAAAAGAAATAATATAATGGAAAATATGGCAATGGAAAATATGGCGCCGAATCCCCGTTTGTTGTGACAGTCTCCGATAAGCATAATTTTCACAACCAGATCACCCAGAAACTTACATTAGCCCATTGACTCATAATAGATATATTTAAACCGATAAATGTTGTTTATAATAAATATAATTTGTAAATATAGAGATTAAACTAATGATTTATATATTAACTGTATCTTTATATATTAACTGTACATTTGTTTTATTAAGCATTCTCGGTTTTTGCATGAAATCTAAGCCTATTAATAGGGAGCCTTGCAAACTGGTAGGAATTGAATATTGAAAAAATGCCTATTAAAAATAATAACCTGGGAAAAATAAATTAAATCGTAATTATTCAGCCTGAAAAAAATAATTTTAACGATAATTTTATTGAAATAAAGTGGGAAAATTACAGAATTTCTATTTTGTAGAATCATTGTCAGTTGACATACTTTGATGAGCTGAATAGTTAATGATCTAGATTATGCGATGAGTGGATTGTATTAGTTATATTCTCTCTTTTCTGAATTTATAGAGTTGACTGAATTTTTTCCAGAAGGGTTTTTATTTCCTGGATTTTCTCTATATTTTCCTCTGAATCCGCATAATTTGTGTCTGTAAAACTGTCTAGAGCCAGTTCTATAACAATTGATGAGTTATGTAGAAGCTTTTCTTCAGCCTGGACTCGCAGGGTCTCAAGTGCCCACTGACACTGCAAAACTGCATCACTGAGCCCGTTCCTTGCAGAAAGTTTTCCTATCTCTTCTATGGAAAGAGCTGTTGAGCTTAGGGCTCCATCAAAATAACTCTCCGCTACACGTTTACCTATTTCTTCAAGTAGAAGAAGGCTGCTGACAGTCTCAATTTCAAGTTTTCTTGCTGCGATCTTTTTTCCAATTTCTCCCAAGCCAGTTACTGCACTGAGCACTACATCCTCCATATCATTTTTGGCAGCAGATATTCCTATCTCTTTATAGAGTAAAGAAAAGGCAATTATTTTCTCTTGATCCCACTGCTCAGGGAAAAAGTTCCAGATCTCCATTAAGGTTGTAGCAGCTACCTTTGAGCCAGCTTCAAGCGAATTTGCAGCCGAGGTTTCTCCAAGTTTTCCTATTGCTATAAAGGCCTTGCCCAAGGCAGACTCAAATCCCTTATCTGCAGCTGATCTTGCCAGTTTCCCGAGGGACAGAATAGAATTAATGGTAACAAGTTCCATTTCTCTTTCTGCAGCTGCCTGTGCAGCACTCTCAATTGATTGAATAACTCTTTTGGCATCTGCCTCTTCATTTTCAGAAAGAAAATCTGCCGCAATTCCTGTAAGGGAATCCAGGGCCTGGAACGCTCTATCCTCATCCCCCTCTTCAACTGCGGATATACTTACTTCAACTGCTTCTGCCTCGTTTAGTGTAATCATTCTTTTTTCCCCTTTTTGTTGATAATATGATAAGCTTAAACTTTCCTGCAGGCTTTTTACAGACTTTTTGATTGTTGTTTTTTAATTGTTGTTTTTTAATTGTTGTTTTTTAATTGTTGTTTTTTAATTGTTGTTTTTTAATTTTTATCTATATTTGTCTATATGTTTCATTGGCGTGTTATTAATTTCAGATTCTTATGTAAAACATGGAGCACAAGCAGGAAATAGACTTTGGCTTACTCTATGAGGTTACGAGATTATTAGTGTTACTATTTTGTAACCGAGGCGATTTATTCAAAAAAAGTATCATCCGTTTTTACCAAAAAGTTTTGAAGTTATGTCAGGATTAAGTTAAAGTTAAGTCTAACAGTAAAATAGTTATTTTTATCTTGATTTTTCTTTTTCTTCATAAGCAAGAGCATGTTTCAGAACTTTTTCAAACGCTTCTTTATCCTCTAGTCCGACAATCCTTGCTCTGGTCCTATCTGTAGTAACATTTCCATCCTGCTGTATGTAAACATATTTTCCATTCTCAATGCCTACAATTACGAAAGAGTCAGGGATATAACCGACCTCAAAATATGTTGCAAGCTGAGGATTTTTGTTTATATTCATGGACATAATCGTAATTTTTTCTCCATATTCGGCAGCAAGCTCCTCAAGAATAGGTTTCATGGATTGGCAGGCTCTGCACCATTCAGCTCCTAGTCTCAAAAAGACCGGTCCTTCCTCAAGAGATGTGTTTATCTGCTCAAGTTCAGTTGCCTCGACAACAACGCCTTTTTCCCTAGTACTCGGGGAATCTACAGGTTTTTTATTAAATAGAGTTAAAAAAGTATTGTTGATAGCACTAAAAGCTTCTAAAATATTGCCTGAGGAAATCCTATTTACAAGAGGCATGTAATCCACAGCCCCGGTCGTCTGGTTGATTATATACGGAGTATCTATTATCCCATTCCTATCAGCGTCTCCTCCGGTATGTTTATCCCAGAAGTTTCCTGCCTGACTCCTGTTCCAAGTGTTCTTTCCTTCGTCTACGGCATCTAAGAAGTTAATAAATTCATTTTCATAGAGTGAGTTGTTTGACGAGTCGCTAAGATACGCTCCAATACTGTTAAGGTAAAGATTATTATTGGTTAAGATGTTGGATCCTGCTGCCTGGTTTTGGATCCCATATCCGTTTCTCAAAATTAGATTATGAGCAAGCTTATTCCCCTGAGACATTCGAAGGATAATGCCGATTTTGTTTGAACTTACAGAATTATTAATTAGAGTATTATTAAAGGAATTATTAAGTAAAATTCCCTGGCTGTTTTTCACTACCAGATTATTTGAAAGTACATTTTCCTCAGAATTGTTAAGTGTAATTCCCTTACTTCCAAGGCTTATAAGGTTTCCATTAACATAGTTGCTCTGCGAATTATTGAGAACAAGGCCCAGATCATTTAATATCAATGTATTGTTACTTAATGAACAATTCCTCACGCCATCAAGGTAAACTCCAACCTCTCCATACGTATTCCGTGTGGGATCTCCTGCAATATGGAAACCGTCTATTGTCACGTTATCTGAGCTTATGCTGAAGACGCCATCTGTCGGAACCACGCCTATAACATAAGTACAGTTAGTCTGGCTGCTTGAGAAAGTAGAATGTGAGAGAATCTTGAGTTCCTTGTTTACTTTTGCATTTTCCCTGTATACTCCAGGGCTTACAAGGATTGTATCTCCATTCTGTGCATTATTGATAGCTTCCTGGATCGAAGTATAGTTTCCTCCTGCATTGCTATCTACGGTGATAACCGCAGCTTCAGCCTGAGTTATCGCTGTCCCAAGCAAAATAAGGAAAAGTATGAGAATCGCCTGAACCAGCTCCCCTTTCATGAACCAACAATCCTCCTAAATACTAAAGTTATCCAAGCAAAACATAAAATCTGCTTTTATAACAACCCATAAGAATAGTAATTTTGAGTGATAAAACCATTTTGAAATATATGTTCTGAAAAGTAAACCTTAAGTTTAAATTCCTTAGTTAATCAATATTCTCAGGAATAGCAAGAATTAGTACTCACTTCGATATTTCGTAGATGCAGTCATGTGCAGGTGAAAATTCTGAAGTTTTCAATCAAGAGATTCGGCTTCGTGTATATATTCCGAGCCATTGAAGGTGTCAAGGGCAAGCTTTGTCATAAGTATGTGGCTTATTAAAAACTTTTCTTTAACTTCGAAAATCATCGTTCCTAGAGAATTAGTAGCTTTTATGATTAGGTTTTCAAAATCATTAATATCCATATAAGAAGATTCATCTTCAGAGGAAGCAGGAATGCATTGAAGGAAATTGTTTTCTTCTCCTTGCTGAACAAGCAGGCTGAAGATCCCCGGAAATTCTCCGGAGAAGATAATCGTTTCTTTTCCATTAGGTTGAGATAAGATGACATATGACTTTGGAGGGAGAAATCCTCCGTTTTCAGGAACCCTGATACTCTGATGCCCAAAAGTCTCTTTTCCTATGGATCCTATAGCTAGAGCCGCAGCCAGTGTCTCTCTCTCTGATTTCTGAAGCGACGCGGAGTTTGAAATTTCCCCTAGATATGCGACCGCTATCCTGACCGCTGACTCCATATTTTGCCCAACTGCTGCTTTTCCGATAGCACAGAGAGAGTAAAGGATGCTTAAACCGGTATCAGTCATTTTCTGCTCTCTTGCAATTTCAGCCATTTTCCCAAGCGAAAAAAGCGATAAGAATACCCCAATCTCCATTCTTTGAGAAACCGCAGCGCTACCTATGTCTCTTATGCTGATAACGGCCTTTTTTGCATCGGGCTCAAGTCTTTTATTTATATATTCTGTCCCCCGTTCCATAAGGAAATCTATGGATCGTAGTACGCCAAGCTCATCATTATCTTTAACTGAAGTTATCCCGAGGTCAGTTGCCCCGGTTTCGTTTAAAATGGACATTCAGAACACCCCACTAAAAGTTCCTATATCCGGAAAAGGCATCTTAAAGCCAGACAATCCGCCTGAATTACTTTTCCTGTAAAGAGGCAAGTATTGAGACTTGATTCCGAATTGATTAGCTTAATATAAATAATGATTGACCTGAGCGAAAAATACCTCACAGATCCATACTTAGAAATTTCTTCTTTCCCCTAGAAGTTTTACTCAATTTGTCTTCCAGTTTCTCAACCTCGATTCTCTCGAAATGCATAAGAGCTACTTCGGCAATAATTGATGCACTCATTAGATATCGGTCTTCGGCATTAAGTTTAATTGTTTCAAGCGAATAGGCTGCCTGGAGCAAAGCTTTATCAAGCCCCTGCATGTCTGCAGTTTTTCCTATATCATGAATAGAACGGACGCTTATATCCGCGGTTTCTTTCAGGTTTTTTTCAATAGCTCCAGTTCCGATCTCCTGCAACAATAGCTCGGCATTTAACGCTGCATCCTCGAATTTCTGGGTAGCTGCAACCTTCCCAGTCTCCCCAAGAAGGGCTACTGTGCTGCTTGCGACATCGCCCAATTTCTGCCATGTAACGCTTTTTCCAATTTCCCCAAGAGCAAAAATAACTGCAATTGTTTCTTTTTTGGATCTTTTAGATGTCGCGGTATTTCCCATCTCGCCAAGGCAGAAGGCTGCAATCCTTGCTGGAACCTCCATTTTTTTTCCTGCTGCCTCTTTTCCAATTACTCCAAGTGCGAGTATTATGCTCACAAGAGCATTTTCCATATGCTGCCTGCATGCCTCTCTGGCAACTGGAGGAATAAGCAGAAGCGTTTTGATAACGATAGGTTCAAGTCCAGCAAGAGCTGCCTTTTTTCCTATCATTTTTATATATTCAATTAACCTCTTTGTGTCGCTTTCCTGTCCTTCTTCTGCATATCTCAATGCAAGTTCGGAGAGGTAGTTAAGGACTTCGTTAATCTCAGCTTCATTCTTTTCATCAACCAAATTAAGTCCTAGTTCCAGAGCTTCGTTTTCATCAAGCGGTAGAATCTTTCATGCCCCCAGATTCATCACAAGTAAATATGGATATGTGAGAATATGAGCTTTATCATGAGTAAAAACACTATTAAGGAATTTTTCTTACCTTAGGGATAAGGAAAATTTGAGAAGCGTTTGACTAAAAATATCCAGAAAAAAATATTCAATAAAAATATTTGATAAGCTCCACACTTACCTGAAAAAGATGAAAAAAAAGATAAAAGATACAATATTGAGCAAAAAGCCAAAAACACTTGCTATTAGCCCTGTTTTCGCAATTGTATCTTCGGATTCTTTTAGCCGGGATCTGGCCAGGATAATTCCAAGGATGGAAAACGGTATTGCAAAAGAGGTTAAGAACAGACTTTCTGTACCAAGCCAGAAAGAAAGGGAAATAAGTACACCTGTCACTCCTGAAATAAGGCTGAGAATTCCCTTAAGCTTCGAAAGTCCGCTTATTTTATCTCCTCCTGTAAAATATTTTAATAAATATCGGCTTTTCCTTCAGTTTTTGCCAGGTGACTAAGTTTTACTTATTCTTATTCTTTTACCTATTCTAGCACAAAGTAGAAACTTTAATGGAGATTCCCATCCTCGTTAAGAATCTTTAAAAGCTCGATAATTGAATATGAAGCTCGAGTGATCCCCATGCTGCGTTTATCTGTATCTGTACCTGCCACATATAGATTTTGAACAGGGGTTCGGATATCTGCAAATTTCCCATTAATTGTGACTGCAGCTTTTTCGGGGATCATTATCTGTTCGTGCTGCATATCTACATATTTTTCGAGCTTTGGATGGGTATGGAAAATCATATTGTAGGCTTTCTTAAGCTCATGCTCCTCACTTTTATTTTCGTCAATCACGAAGGAGAAACCAATAAGCTGTTTATCTTTTGGGGCAAGTGAGGGGTCATAGTTACTTATAGGCATTGCCCAGTAGGCAAAATCCTTAAACCAGATCTCAGAGCCTGTATAATTGAACTCGGGAAGTTCTCTTTCCAAGCCAAGCCAGATGGTCAAGCTTTTGCTGTGTACTATACCTCCCAGATGTGCCGTGTATTCCCTGGGAAGATTTTTTATAAGCTTGGGGAGCTCGGTTGCAAAGCCTGTGTAGATAACAAGATCAGAGGTATAAATCTCGTCGGTTTCCACACCTGAAACCTTTCCATCCTGTACAAGAATAGATTTTACCTCACACTCCTTTTTGATTTCAACGGTCTCAGGAAGGGAGTAAAGGATGGAATTGAGCAGAGCTATTAAGCCTTTTCTTGGATAGCCTTGAGAGTAATTTACGTCGTTTGTTGCAAGCCTTTCAAGGGAGGTAAAGGGCTGGGTGACTCTGGTCATCCTGGCTTGAAGGGAAGCATGGAGATGATATGGAAGGATTGAGGCAAGGATAGACTCCGCGGATTGGTTTTTTTTAGGCTCAAATCTCCCAATCATTGCATCAAACTGTTCCTGGGTGATACTATCTCTGACAAAACTACTTCCTGACAGGACGCGCTGGGCAGAAGTTTCTTTCATTGACCTGCCCGATAAAAAAGCTGAAATCGTATCTACAAAGTCATAGGTTTCCTTTGAAAGACCTTTCGGCAAGAAATCGTATACTGATTTGTCAGAAAGATCTATTCCGAATGAAGAAAGGGTAAAAGCCTTTGTCAAAGTTTGCGAAAGTAAAACCCTGTCTTTTCTAGGAAGCACGTCAAAAGTCACAAAATCTTTCAGATTGGAAGGAACTTTGACAAGGGTATTTTCAGTCCTGACATAATAGCGCCCATAGTCCTCAAATACAGGCAGGTAATCAAAATAATTCTCCATTAGTCTTCTCAAAGGACCCTCAACAAGATGAGTTATGGCGTGTGCTCCTGTATCTACCTGGTAGCCATCTACCATATAGCTATTGCAGTTCCCACCAAGATGCCGTTTTTTCTCGAGAACAAGGACTTTTTTTCCATGTTTTGAAAGCGTCAGAGCTGCTAGAAGTCCGCTTATACCTGCTCCGACAACAATTACATCGTATTTTTTCATACCCTAAACTACCTCAGCTTTTATCCTATGAATTAAGTTGTAATTGGATGAAGTTATTCATCTTATTCATCTCAACTTACATCAAATTCCATATTTATGGAACGGTTCTGAAATATGTTGAAATTATAATAAATTTGCTCCAAGTTCGGGTTATCTATGAAATTATTAAATTTTTTATGATTATCAGCTTTAACTCAATATCTGGTTTATTGTAGGGTACAATAGAGAATAAAAATATTTATAATTAACACTAACTGTAAGTAATTATCTAAAGTGTGGCTGTCATGATAATAAGAAAAAGCCGTTATTAGATTTTTAATAAATAAAAATTAAAAAATAAATAAATAAATAAATGGCTCTGTAGAAATCCTTAATTTGATGTAAATAATCTCTATTACTTTTTTGTT